>TARA_R110001583_G_scaffold103163_1_pt1 | contig 15852 bp, 21 predicted proteins | sample TARA_R110001583 | Tara Oceans TARA_R110001583 (sample SAMEA4398432) | marine metagenome | biome: Polar Biome; feature: [MES] marine water layer (ENVO:01000295) within the mesopelagic zone...; material: water (ENVO:00002006), including particulate matter (ENVO:01000060) such... | reverse complement strand
TTGACATGCTGCTTATGTGGGGCTACCTAGAGAAATCAGGGGCTTGGATTAAAGTTGATGAAAAAGTAAAAAGTCTACTTAAAGAAAATGAAATCGAGGTAAAAGATTCTTTCCAAGGAATTAAATCGGTTTATGAGTTTCTAGAATCAGATGAAAAAATTACTTCACTGTTAGTGGATTTTGTAAAAGAGAACATTCTTAAGCAATGATTTTTTTGTGTTGTAATGGTCGAGAAAAGAAAATAAAAAATGTCAGTAAATATCTTATTGACTGGGCCTCTAAGTGTCGGAGCGGGATACAAAAAGACGTAAAGGATCAAGTCAAACCATATTGGTTTGCAGATGTAGTCTTTGAAGAGTTTCCTGTTGCTGGCACTAGAATGACTTTAGATCTTTATAATGCTACTAAAAAGATTGCTATTGAAGTAGATGGTAATCAGCATTATAAGTTTAATCGTTTTTTTCACTCTAACTCTCGACAGAAGTTTCTCCATCAATTACAAAGAGATGAGAAGAAAGAATATTTTTGTGAGATTAATAAAATTAAACTGATTAGAGTATTAGAGTCTGAGGTAATGGATTCATCTAAATACCCTAGAAACTTAATAGAACTTTTAAAATGATAATAGAAGAAGAAGAAAGCAGTGGAGGGATTCCACAATCATTGTTAGATAAAGTTTATGACTCCACAGGATCGGCCAATGGAGGAAATAAGGGCTTTATATTACTTTATGTGAATAAGGAAGGTTGCCCTAGTATGACAAGTAAAACAGAAAACCCTTGCGTTGACATGGCTCTTGGTAAACTAATAGAGATGGCCATGAGCAAAAAAGATGACGACGACATAAGCATATGATTTATTCTTTCGATTTAGAAAAAAAAGTCTTAAGCGGTATTATTCAGCATCAGCATAAGTGGGAAGAGGTTTCTCATTTTGTGAATGACAGTGATTTTTACTCAGAGGATTCCAAAGTAAATGTGTCAATATTTAAATTATTAAAAAATGCACTTAATAATGCTGAAAGCATTGATGAAACAATTCTAGTTCAAAGAATACAACAATTAAAGGTTACTTTTCCAGACAGTGTAGATGTTGCAGAGTATATCTTTTCCTTAGCATTCTATAAGATTACAGAAAATATTTTTTTAAGCTCTGTAAAAGAACTTAAAAAATATAGCGCTCGTCGGGAAATATATACGAGTTGTAAGAAGGTTGCTAATTTTGTAAAGAATGCAGACCCTAATTTAAAGTATGGAGAACTTATTGAACAGTCTGATCAACTGTATAATAAGAACATAAAAGATTTTGAGATGACAGAATCTGGCCCTGTTAACTTGTTTGATATGATGGAAGATCTTGTTGAGGATAGGGGGGATAATCCTGTGGAAGATTTTGGTATGCTTGGTCCACACCCACGAATCAATGAGATGTATGGATCGTTACTACTTGCAGGAAATATCTCTGTTATTGTCGCTAGATCTGGAGTAGGTAAAACAAATTTTTGTATGGACTATACGACAAGAGTTTCTGCTGAACATAAAGTCGCTGTTCTCCACTTTGACAATGGGGAAATGAGCGAGGAAGAGCTTATCTTCAGACAGTGTTCGGCAATGACAGGTATCCCTGTGTGGCTCTTGCAAACAGGTAAATGGAGGACTACAGGATATAAAGATCTCACAGTAGATCAGGTGGTGGCTAAAGTCAGGTCTGCTTGGAGTAAAATCAAAGACATGGAGTTTTACTATGAGAATGTTGCTGGATTATCTCCAGATGAGATGTGTTCTCTTCTTAAAAGGTTTTATTTCTCTAAGATAGGAAGAGGCAATCCTTTAATTTTCAGTTTTGATTACATCAAAAGCGACTTTGGTAGTATTGGGAAGGCTGATGGCTGGCAACAGGTTTCTTATATGGTCCACAAGTTCAAGCAAACCATTCAAAGAGATTTATCTTTTGACGGCAAGCCATGCGTTTCAATGCTTACTTCCGTCCAATCTAACAGGTTGGGCATCACAAGCAACAGAGGAGCAGGTGCGATAGTTGACGATGAAAGTGTTGTATCATTGTCTGATGGCATTACTCAATTCTGTTCGCATCTTTTTCTACTAAGAAGAAAAGTTGCAGAGGAGATACATGAGGAGGGGACTAACTTTGGTAGTCACAAGCTAATCAATCTCAAGTGTAGACACCTTGGTAGAGATGCTCTTAGAGCTATTCATCCAGTAGAGATGCCAGATGGTTCTAAAAAGCAAAACTTTATTAATCTAAATATAGAGAATTTTAGAATCACTGAGTGCGGAGATTTGCAAGATATCGTAAATGGTTTTAATGGGGGAGGTATTGAGGTAAATACAAATGAGGCAGAAGCAATCCCAGTCAATTTAAGAGCTTGAAACTAGATCAGTTAGAACTTTTTGATTTTACTCCACTACAGGTTAGTAATAAAAACAAATCATGTTACTCTTGTGATAAAAAACTACCCTTAAATAAATTCAGAATTTTAGTAAAAAGACATGGAGATAGACACACTTTATCTTCTACTTGTCGCGATTGTGACGATCAAGCAGAACTTTTAAAAAAGGAATACAGACAGATTAATCCTTTGCCAGAAAATTTTAAATGCCCACTTTGCGGAAGAAGTCATGAAGATTATAAGAAAACAGGAAGATATTTTACACAAAGTCCCTTTTCAGTTGATCATTGTCAAAAAAGAATGGAGGTTAGAGGTTGGATATGTAATCCCTGTAACTCTTCTATGGGTCTCGCACAACACAATGGGCTTCTCTTGAGGAAAATGGCTGATTATTTAGAATCATAATTATGAATTACAAAGAGGTGCTAGAAAACCTTGGTTATCGACTCAGGGATCATGGATCATACTGGAGAACAAATGCAGTATACAGATCTGGTGATAACTCGACAGCCCTTCAGATTTATAAGGATACTGGAGTCTGGAAAGATTATGTAGAGGATTCTCAATTTATGCCCTTTGAAGCTCTTCTTCAAAAGACTTTAAACACCAAAGATGTAAATGCGGTGAAACACTATTTAAAGGATAATGGTGTAAATATAGGAACAAGAATCAAACAAAAACACTTATTGAAAGAAGAAAAAACATTTTCCAAAAAGGTATTAACTCGCCTTCTTCCTCATTATGATTTTTATCTAGAAAAAGAAATCAGCAAAGAAACCCTCCAAGACTTTAAATGCGGCCTAGCAATGTCTGGAAAAATGTATCAGAGAATAATATTCCCTATCTTCAGGAAAGACGGAAGAATACATGGTTTTTCTGGAAGAAAAGTTACTAATGATGACAGACCTAAATGGCTTCACATGGGGAAATCATCTAATTGGTTTTTTCCATACTACAATGTAGATGAGGTTCAAGAAGCAATAGTAGAGAAAGAGGCTGTTCATATTGTAGAATCTGTGGGAGACTGCTTATCTCTTTATGATAACGGTATAAAAAATGTTCTTGTTTCTTTTGGCTTAAATATTTCACCTAAATTTATAGCAAGGCTTTCCCTACTTCCTGTAAAAAAAGTTTTTATATCATTTAATAATGATCACACTTCATCTATAAACAGGGGCTTTGAAGGTGCAATTAAATCTATTTTTAAGTTGGTCGAGTCAATTGATTTTGATAAAGTTTACTTTATCCCTCCCGAAGAAAATGATTTTGGAGAGATGAGCAAAGATCAAATAGAAAAATATAGTCTAGACTGTTATAATATTCAACATCAAGAGTCTATGGCTAAAGTCATCTCCATAGCTAAAGATATGAATGATAAAGGTGTAAACAAAAGTTTTTATTCTTCTTATTCAAAACTTGTAAAGAAAAATTCATTCCATTATGACGAACTCTGATAATAAACCTTTATCTGCGTCAAGAATCAAGACGCTTCAAACATGCACTTGGCAATATTGGTGCAAATATCAGTTGAGGCTTCCTGATAAATCTAATCACGGCTCTTTAAGAGGGACGATCTGCCATGCTGTTTTTGAAAACCTAGGGAACCCTCGTCATAGGAAACATTATAAGGCGATCCTCAAGGCTCAAGATATAAATGTCAGCGCATCAATTAAGAGGATGGTTGACGCTTATGCAAAGAAGTATGAGATAGATGATTTCGAAAACATGGACCTCATCAATAAGATGACTGTTGAGGGTTTGAATTTTGATTTCTTTGGAGATACAGAAGGTAAACCAACTGAATCTATTTCAGAAAAGAAGTTTGACCTCAAAGTTAAGGACGGAGGAAAAGATTACCGAATATTAGGATTTATTGACAAGCTCTTCTTGTTTAAGAGAAAGAAGATAGCTATTATCCGAGATTTTAAGACATCTAAAAGTATTTTTCAAGGGAAAGACTACACAGACAATATGCAAGATTACATGTATTGTCTTGCAATCAAATACCTTTATCCAGAATACTTAAAGAGGCGCATGGAATTTTTATTCCTTAAATTTGATTTAAAAGGAGAGGGTCTTTTAGTTATGGAGCCTTTAGAAGAATTAGATTTAGAGGGCTTTGAGTATTTCTTGACAGATATTCAAAAGGTAATTAATAATTTCAACAAAAAAACAGCCACTAGTGGATTAGCTTGGGATAAAGGGTATCCATCAAAAGAAGAAGGTTTCGCTGGTAAAATCGTTTGTGGAAGGGCTGATCGCATAGGACAACTCAAAAAAGATGGGACTTTAATGTGGCATTGCCCGTTTAAGTTTCCTAGGGACTACTATATCTTAGAAGACAAGGATGGTAATTTTATTTCTTCGGCTGACCAGAAAGAAGTTTTGGAGTCAAAATTTTCTAAAGGTTGCACGATAAAGAAAGAAAAATATGCAGGATGCCCTGCTTTTTCGTTTGACAAACCTATGGAGCTTCTGTAATATACGGGAGTGATACCATTATTCAAAAGCACTTTTAGCATAGGTAGATCTCTGTTAAGGGTTGAAGATTTAGTAGACATTGCCCAGTCTGGTAATGTAAAAAAGATAATCCTAGTAGAAGACAATTTCTACGGATTTAGAGTTATCAATAAAGCATTTTTAAATACCGATACCCCTATGGTTTTTGGTGTGAAACTACCTGTTGCTCAATCTAATTTTTACTTAGAAAAACCAAGCAAATTAATTTTCTTCCCAAAGAACAATAAAGGGGTTGTTATGGCCAGAAAACTGTATACAAAGTGCTATACCAGCGAGGGAGAATGTCTTCTTCTTGATGATTTACAAGAAGGTGAACTTGACGACATTAGTATTGGAGTCCCCTTTTATGATTCTTACGTCTTTAACAATATCTTTCATTTTGGAATGTGTGAACTTTTCTTAGATAAATATGATCATTTTTACATAGAAGAATCAAACAATCATCCTTTTGATTTTCAAATCAGTGCGGCTCTAAAAAAGCTAGGTGTAAAAACAGAAAAAGCAAAGAGCATTTATTACAGAGACAAAGAAGACTTTGAAGCATTTCAAATGTATAAAGCTATTTGCTCTCGTAAACAAGGTAGAGTCCCTACATACAGTAACCCAAGACTAAATGATTTTTGTTCAGATGAATTTAGCTACGAATCCTTTTTAGAAAATGTTGCCAAGTAATCAAAAATATCTCGTCTTCGATACAGAAACAGAAGGTTTAAATTTGCACTCTTCTAAGACTTGGCAGCTATCTTGGATAATATGTCAAGGAAAGAACGTCATTGAGACACATGATAAATTCATCAAACATAAGGAGTTAAATATACCAGAGATCGTTGTAAAACTAACTGGGTTTGATTGGGATAAATATAACCAAAAAGCAGAGTCTTTGATTTCTGTTTGGTCTCAGTTTGAGCAGTATTTGTTTGATCCACAATACATCGTTGTTGGCCAGAATCTATTAGGCTTTGACGTATACATGATTTCTCACCTACAAAGAATGCTTGGGCAAGAGCCAGATTATTCTTACTTAGCAAGAATATATGATACTAGAGCCTTAGGTAAGGCATATAGAGAGGAGTTGGATAAACCAAAAAGAGATTTTTTAAGTTGGCAATACAAAATTATAAATGACAGAAGTCTAAAAGCAAAAGTCTCACAAAACCAGTTACTAAAGTTTTTCGACATAGACTTTGAAGAAGAAAAATTGCATGACGCTTTATATGATATCAAGATGTGTTATCAAATCTTCTTAAAATTAAAAAAACACATGGATCTATAATGTTTGAAGATTTTACTACATATGACGATTGTGAACCTGCGGGAGTAGAGCTTCCAAAAACAATTGTCAGCATCAAAAAATTAGAAGAAATTGGTCTCGACCCAGAGAGTTCTACAAAAGATATTTTGTATGAGTTAACTAGGAAGGGGTTAAGAGATAAGGGCATAACAAAATACGAGAATAAATCTATTTATTTCGATAGAGCTAAACAAGAACTTGAAACATTTGAAGATCTTGGATTTACAGACTATATTCTTTTAAACTGGGATGTGTTGAATTTTTGCCATGATAACAATATACCTACTGGTGCAGGTAGGGGGTCTGCTGCTGGCTCTCTTGTTTTATTTCTGCTTGAGGTAACTAATATTGACCCTATCCCTCATAATCTTTTCTTTGAGAGGTTTGTCTCTAAATCAAGGGCTAAAAAAGTTTTAGATAAAAGAGGTAAAGAATTTCTTGTTGGGAGTTTATTACCAGATGTGGATTCAGACATTTCTTACGATCAGAGATGGAAGGTTATTGAATACATCGAGAAGAAGCATGAAGGTAGAACAGCCAAAATATTAACATTTAACACTTTTAGTTCTAAACTTTGTATAAGAGAAGCGACTAAATATTTTGACGAAGCAAAAGAGGATGAAGCAAATCAAGTTTCTGATATGATTCCTAAGCTTCACGGAGTTGTTTTCCCTCTTAATCAAGCGAAAGAAGAGTGTGATAAATTTGGAAAATGGGTAAAGAATCATAAGAAGACATTTGATAATGCCTTAAAAGTGCAAAATCTTCCTAAGAACACTGGAGTTCATCCATCTGGTATCGCTATTTGTTCAGAAAACATAGGAAACATTGTTCCTTTACAGAGGACAAAAGATGGGGATATGGTTACTGGTTACGATATGAACGATGTCGCAGACCTTATGGTAAAGTTTGATATTTTAGGATTAAGAACCTTAACTATCGCACACAAAACTTGCAAAAAAGTTGGTATTGATATTGAAGATATTAATGCAAACGATAAAATGATCTATGAGATATTACAAGATTTCAAACATCCTATGGGTTTGTTCCAAATCTCCGCAGAAACTAACTTTAAAGTATGTAGAGAAATAAAGCCAAAAGATATAAATGAGCTTTCTGATGTTGTGGCTTTGGCTAGGCCAGCGGCTCTTGAATTCGTAGGGGCATATAAAACACAAAAAGATTTTCCTTCTCAACTAGATTTAAACCCAGAACTTGATTCGATTTTATCTTGGTCAAAGAATGTGATTCTTTATCAAGAACAGTTGATGCAGATTGCACATAAGGTTTTTGGATTAACGCTTGAGGAAGCAGAAGTCTTAAGGAGAATTGTTGGAAAGAAAAAGGTAGAAGAGATGCCTAAATGGAAAGATAGAATTTATGATGCGGCTCAGTCTAGGAATTTAACAGAAGAAATAGCAGACTTTTATTGGAACTCTTTGGTGGCAGCTTCTCATTATTCTTTTAATAAATCTCATAGCTTCGCATATGCAGATCTTGCTGCGAAAACAGTTTATTTAAAACATAAATACCCTCATGAATTTTTCTTATCTATTCTTGAGTGTGCTGAGTTCGATCCAGAGCCACTTCAAACAGTCTCTGGAGTAAATGAAGAGCTTGCAGATTTTGGGATAAAAATGCTTCCTCCTTGTTTATATAAGTCTGATTTTAGTTTCACGATTCAAGAGCGGAACATTCGTTATGGTTTAAATAGCATTAAGGGTATTTCACTTAAATCAATAGAAAGCCTTATTGATTTTAGAGGTATTCAATTCAAAAATAAGTATCAGGTTTTTTTAGCTGCGAAGCAGTGCGGTATCAACATATCAGTCCTTGCTGCTTTAATACAGGCTGGAACAATGGACCATGCGGGGACTAACAGAACTCGCATGGTCCTTGAAGCCCAAGCTTTTAATCTCCTTACAGATAGAGAAAAAAGAAATTTTGATAAAATTGGGGATAGGTTTGGTTATGATATATTGAATGCCATATCAGAGGTGCTAGAGAAGCAAACTTTGGGAGATGATAATAGGCCAATAATGGCAGAAAAAAGATTTAAAACATTTAAAAGTAAATTTGATCCGTATAAAAAAATATACAATCAAAATAAAAAACACGAAATGTTTGCTAAATGGAGGTATGAAAGTTCCCTATTGGGCTATAGCTACTCTCATAATTTACGAGATTGCTTTCAAGATAGATTCTCCTCTCTTATTGACTTAAAGGAAATTGAAGATCTTGTTGACAGGCAAACTTTTCAAGTTGTAGGGGAGGTAAAAGATTTCTTTACTAGAACTTCTCAAAATGGTAATAAATACATGATGATATCAATCTGCGATAACACAGCGACTAAAAAGTTTTTATTTATGGATAATGCAAGAGAAGAAAGGCTATCTGATTTCTTAAAAAGTGGTTTTAAATTAGCTAAAAGCAAAGTGATTGTTTTAAATGGGTCTAAAAGTAGAGATACTTTTTTTGTGGATAAGATAAACCCAGTTGAAACCGATATATTCATGAAGTTAAGAGAGGCAAAAAATGCATAAATTACCTCTTACCCCACACATAGAAGGAGTTTTAGACAAAACTAAAGAACTCGCTGGCATCCTAAAAAGGGATGGTGCAGATATTGATTTATTTTTTCACTGCTTCTTGAATGATTTAGGTCAATCATGTTCATCTATATTCAAAAAATTAAACGTAGATCCAAGAGATCTAATAAAAGAATCTAGGAACGTTTTAAATAAAAAAAAGAAAAACAAACACACTAAGAAAGTTTTAAAAACAGATGTAAGAAAATTATTACAGGAAGCTGAAGATATTTCTATAGAAAATTTTAAATTAGATTACATTCCACCAGAGATAATACTCATGACTTTCTTTGATAAGAGTCATTACCCTAAAGTCATAAAAAATATTTATCCCAAGGGGGAAGAATATTCTGATGAGATTTTTTTAGGATTTATTACAGAGTGTTCTTTAATTATAAAAGATTTTGACTCCGAAGAATTTTCTAGTTTTATAGATGTCGAGACACCAGAAGACTGGATTGATATGTTTGATGAAAACGAAATTCTTTCTCAGTTCGCAGAAAACCTAAATCTAAAGGCATTAAATAAAGACTTTGATAAAATTGTTGATTTTGATGGCAAAATTGATGAAGTGGCGACTATTCTTTGTCGAAAGAAAAAACCAAATGCTCTTTTAGTCGGTCCTGCGGGAACTGGCAAAACTTCACTTGTAGAGGGCTTGGCTTGTAGAATTGCCTCAGGAGATGCCCCAGAATTAATTGCTAATAAAGTTATATATTCTGTTAGCTTATCTAGCATGGTGGCTGGCACAGAATACAGGGGTCAGTTTGAAAAACGCTTAGAAGACTTTATAAATGAAGCAAAGAAATATAGTAATCTAATCTTGTTTATTGATGAGGTTCATACGTTGATAGGCGCTGGAGGGGCAACAAATAATTCTCTAGAAGCATCGAACATTCTTAAGCCTGAACTCGCAAGAGGGACGATAAGCTGTATCGGAGCGACAACAATTAATGAGTATACGAGTACAATTAAAAAAGACACTGCTCTTGACAGGAGATTTGAGAGAGTAATTATTAGAGAGCCATCAAGGTTTCAGATGGAAGAAATTTTGCCTACGATAGTTTCTCATTATGAAAATTTTCATACTGTTAAATATAACGATGAATTCCTTGAAAATATAATTAGTTATTGTGAGAAATATATCCCTAACAAATACTATCCAGATAAAGCAATTGACATAATTGATCATTGTGGGGCGCAAGCAAAAATGAATTTTTGGCACGTTACACCGTCAATTAAGAGTCAACAAGAGGAGACTATGGCTGCGGCTTTAGATCCAGAGAAAGATCATACAGCACTTTTGGAGAAACTAAACATTAGTTTAGAAAGGTGGACTGATGGAGTTTCAGACTTAGTTCCAGAAGTAAAACTTTGTCATCTAAAAGATTTATTCAAAAAGAAATCAAATCCACTAAATGATAGGGATACAGTAGAGAAAGTTTTTCGTTGTGTTGGTAAATCACTTGTTGGCCAAAATCATTTGCTACAAAACTTAAAAGACAAGATCACTTTATCTAGTCTTGGTATTAAAAAGACAGATAATTTTTCTGCTCCAGAGTGCTATGTGATAAGCGGGTCAAGGTTTAGTGGTAAATCCTACTTCATGGATCTGTTTAAAAATAGTTTACAGAAGCACGGTGTTAATATTTTATCCTACAGTGGTGTTCATTTTGCAGACTCATTTGCTCCTCACAAAATAGCGACATCTCAGGGTAATAATACTTCAATATGTGAGAAAGTTTTAATATCCCCCAACAGCGTTATTGTGATAGATGATTTTCACAAGGTTGATAATACAGCTATCCCTTTGTTTAATCAGATATTTAAGCACGGTAAATTTCAGATGAGCAATGGAGACATAGCAGACTTTACAAACTGTAAAATATTTCTAACTAGTGATATTTCCAGTAGCCAATCTTCTATGGGATTTCAAAAAGCTGCTTCCGATAAAAATAACTTAAAGATACACCCAGATATATTGTCCTTAGTTGACGAATGTTTTCCTCTAGAAACTCTTAACGAAAAGGGACTTCGAAGATTATTGTGGATGAAATTAAAAAGATTAAAAAGTAGGTTAAAAGATAATGATATTAATTTAACTTTTGATTTTAACTACATACAGCAAATAATCAAAGGTATCTTAAAAGAACAAATCAAAATAGAAGCTTTGAGTAACAAGATATTATCCGAGATTACTCCTTTTGTTTCAGACTCTATTTTAAAGGGGAAAAAGAATATCAAACTTTTTCTTGACAAAGGTAATGGTAAGGTCGATCATAAAGCATGAGTGGATCTGCTGCGAAAAAAATTCGTCAACTTATTGGATACGATAAAAAAAATGCCAATCACATTCAAAAAAAGCTTTACAAGAATCTAAAAGTCCGATATCTTGCTGTCGGCGCAGAAGGATTTTGGAAAAGCGTCGAAGGAAGATTTAATAACAAGTAATTATGAGTGAAAACACTAAAACAAACGAAACAAACGAAGAATGGAAGAAGCGCGAATTAGGAGCGCTTTGGAGAGTTGACGGGCAAAAGCAATCTTACTACAGTGGTTCTATTAAGGACTCTGAGGGTAACGATGTAAAAATTGTCTGTTTCCCAAATTCCTTTAAGGAAAAGGGTTCGAATCAGCCTGATCTCAGGATCTACGTAAGCAAAGAAAAGGATTAATTTATGACTGAAGAAGAAAATAGTAATTTAAAAGCATTGCTTACATCAGAGATGGTTTCTCGCGTAACCTTAGCAGAAGCAATCAATATTATGCATAATCTTGCAGTCCGAGAAGTAGAGGCAAATGTTGAACAAATGTCTGATGAAGAAAGATCTGCAACTTTTGAAGAATTGACTACTAAAGTTGATGCTGCGAAATCAGAAAATTTGGAGGCAGATTCAGAATAATTAGTGTAAGACACTTTAAATGCCTTACACTGTAAAGTTTCTTAAAAATAAACTATATCAAAGTCTTTCCTTTGATGCAGATATAAAATTCCCCAATGTTTCAGATTATACTAAAAAAATCTGGGTTTTAAAAGAATATAAAAAACAAAAGGGAGACATAGAAATTTTAGACTCAGAGAAAATAGAGGAGGAAGCTAAATTTAGCCATTCCTCTTATTTTCTTAAAAAATTCTTTAAAGGAGATGAGCTTGTAGTTGAGTTAATTCAATCAGTTAGATTGTCTGACGATTTTAATTTTTTTGCAAAAGCAGAATTGAATGAAGATACAGGAGATGAAGAGCTTGACGATATGTTACGTAAGATTAAAGAATCAGATTTCGACGAGCCTTTTATTTTAGATACTATACTTCAAGGGAGGTATCCAGAAAGTCCAAAAATTCCTGAAAAAGATTTAGAAAATATCAGTGAAAACGAATAAAGTTTTAATAACTGGGGCTGGGGGCTTTATAGGCGGCAATTTAGCCGCCTTTTTAAGTAATAGGGGTTATGATGTGACCAAGTTTGATATATCACTTGGCGATTCTGGTTATCCAGAGTTAATTAATCAAGATTATGTTATTCACTTAGGTGCTAACTCCAGCACTACAGAAACAAATGTCAAAAAAATAGTAGAGCAAAATTTTGAATATTCAAAAAAGCTTTACGAAATGTGCCAATTGATGGATGTAAAGTTTCAATATGCTAGCAGTGCTTCCGTTTATGGATTATCAAGAATCTTTAAAGAAACCGATTTTTGTAAACCAGTTAGTCCATATGCTTTTAGTAAATACATGTTTGATTGTTGGTTGATGAATCAAGATTACCCATACCAAGGATTTAGATATTTTAATGTTTATGGCTTGGGAGAAGATAAGAAAGGGAATCAAGCTAGTCCTGTTTCTAAATTCATTAAACAAGCGCAACAAAATGCGGAGATAAAAGTTTTCGATAAAAGTGGTAAATATAAAAGAGATTTTGTTTCTATTGATGATGTTTGTGAAATACATTACAGAATGCTAGAAAGTGATGCCTCTGGTATTTTTAATGTTGGGACAGGTCGCACCACATCATTTAAAGATGTCGCAGATATTATCAAAACACACTCTAATTGCATTATTAAGGAGATACCTATGCCTCAAGAACTAAAAGGCCAGTATCAAAAATTCACAAAAGCCGATAATTCAAAATTACTAGAGATTATAGGTGATTATGAGTGGCAAACTGTAAAACAATATATAGACCAAAATATCAATGCTTTCATTAATTAAAAGTGTTTTAAAATCAATTGAGCTATATTTGTCTTTAAAAAACAAGCTCTTCTATATAGAATTAAGGTATAGTCATGAAAAAACTAGAAAAACCATTATTCAAGAAATTGAAGACATTCGTTCCAATGGCGGCGATGCTGATAGGGCTGACCTCTTGCGCGACAAACTCATCCGTGAAGACTCAAGCTTTCAACATCTATCAACCTTCTACTCTGAGTTTAAAGAAGGGGATGCAAGTAAACACAAGTGAGGGTTTTTATATTCCTCAAAGTGATGAGATTTGGCATTCTGACAATCGATTTAGGAGTCTGGAAAGGCAACTTTATTTTCCTAGTGGGAAATAAATCTTTTTAAGTGTAGATTCTAGTAATGGCATACATTGACGGCATTCCTATTAGAGATAGTATCCACACAGATTCTTCTATAGTCAGTGGGGAATGGAGGGCATACCGAGATATCTTGACTGGACAGTTTATTAGCGGAGGTGGACTTGCTGCAACTGGTGACAGATATACAGAATTCACTAATGATATTAGAGAATATAACAGGAAAATAGATACTCTTACTGGTTATTGGGGTCACACAAGTTCTGATTTATTTTTAAATCCTAAAGACGCAGGTCTTAAATATACTGGATTAGGAGAATTTTAACAAATTCGTTTGATTTTTTTTATTTTTCATATATAATATCATGTATATGAAAAATATTGAAATTGAATTCACAGAAGAAGAACTCCAAGCTTTAGCTCAGTTAATTGATATTGCTGTCAAGTCTCAAGGAATGGGAGTTGCAGAAGCAGCGGTAGTCTTAGTAAGTAAAATTACTGCTGCTGTAAATCCAGAACAGCGAGTTGACGCAAATCCTGAATTTGCTAATGAGATTAAGGCTCTTGAAGAGCCAGAGGTTGAAGAAAAATAATCTCCCTTGACCACCACAATTCTTTAATATATATTCAACGTATGAATAAAACAATTCTGACAACACTCGTCATGGGCGCTACAATGTTTGGCGCAGTTAAGGCTACTAACATTGCAGATGTCTCTGCTGAAGGTGGTATTTCTTTTAGTAATTTATCCACCAGTAATGGTTTAGCCGTCAGGGAGGATACTACAAACTATTCACTACTTCTCGGGACCGCTGTTGGAGATGGAGATCTTTTTGTTGACATCGGTCTTGCTGAAGGAGACGGGAATACAGACACTGATATCTTAGTATCTTGGGGTCGCTCAGTAAATCTTCTAGGGCAAGATTTCGCAGGGTTAGCTTCTTTTAAGAAGATTGAGTCTTCTTACGGAAGTTGGGAGCAACTTGGTCTAGGGCTAACTTATACTGACTCTATTGCAGATTTTACTGTAAATGGTTGGCATCAACTTGGTTCTAATGCTTCTTATGGAGCAGAGTTTATTATCTCTAAAGATTTAGGTCTTCTTATTGATAATCTTACTTTGACTCCTTTTGCGTCTGCAAATTTTGCAAACGACTATAAAGCTGTAGAACTTGGAGTTTCTGTTGGTTATGATTTTGGCAATGGACTCTCTATTGGAGGTAAAGCTTCTTATATAAACAATGATGCTGATGGCACTTTTTACAATTTAGATCACGATTGGGGTTTTAGTGCTGGAATCAGCTACAAATTCTAATTTTAATTATTTTATATATAAATTTTAAAAGCCTCCTTCGCGGGAGGCTTTTTTTGTGTAACATAAAGATATATGGAACCCGAAAAATCGATAATTAAAGAGTTCTTAAATGGTGGTTGGCTTGTTTCCTTAATCGGGGCTGCTGCTATGTTTGCTAGATTATTACACGCTAATAAACATTTATCTTGTATGGAACAATTTAAAAAAATATTAACAGCCGCTATAGCTGCTACCATAGCTTGGTTCGTTCTAGAGCAAACAGACGTTTCATCTTTAACTAAAGCTATTACTTATGGTATCATTGGGGTTATTAGTCCAGAAGTTATTACTGGCATTGTTCGGATCGGAGAAAAATTCGCAAGAAATTCCGATAAGTTTTTCAAAAAATAAAACCATGCAGTTTAGAGGTAAAAAAGAAGTTGTAAAAGCGGTTCAAAAACTCCTTGGGGTTTTTGCTGATGGGATAGATGGCCCAGTAACGTGGAATGCTGTCTTAGCTCAAATATCTACTAAAAATGACTCAACTCCTAAAGGTGAAATTTTAGAAAAAATGGTTTCTTTAGCAAGGGGGGAAATAGGTATTTCAGAAGTAGACGGTAGTAATTGTGGTCCTAGAGTTGATCAATATAAAGCGGCTACTTGGTTAGATGCAGATAAAGGTTGGCCTTGGTGTGCGGCTTTTATTTGCTGGTTAGTTCGGGAGGCTATTGAAGGAGAAGACGTTTCCTTTAAAAGACCTCAAACAGCAGGAGCTTGGGACTTTGAAAATTGGGCAAAGCAGCAATCTAGCAAGGGAGTAGATTTACGGAAACCTACGAATGAAGATATTAAAGCTGGTGATATCGTTGTATTCACGTTCTCTCACATTGGGTTAGCTGTAAAAGACGTAGATTCAAGTGGGTATGTGATTACAATTGAAGGTAACACCAATGGGACGGGCAGCAGAGAAGGGGGTTCTGTTTTAGAGAAAAGAAGGCATGTTTCTAAGATAAGAAGTCGAATAAGGTTGGTATAGTGGATAGATATCTATATATAAAGTAGTAAGGGGAATATAAATATAATGTTTTACGAGTTCATAAAAAAAATAATTAATTTCTTAAAAAATTACTACAAAGTAGTTAACAAAGTTGTTTCTCCAAGAGTTGGCATCGGCTCGACGAGCGCTGGTATTGGCTCGACTAGCGTTGGTATC
>TARA_R110001583_G_scaffold9433_3_pt1 | contig 15872 bp, 13 predicted proteins | sample TARA_R110001583 | Tara Oceans TARA_R110001583 (sample SAMEA4398432) | marine metagenome | biome: Polar Biome; feature: [MES] marine water layer (ENVO:01000295) within the mesopelagic zone...; material: water (ENVO:00002006), including particulate matter (ENVO:01000060) such as...... | reverse complement strand
TTTAGCGAGTTGCGTAGCAATGAAGTACACGGATGTACTTCATAAATAGGCTTAAATAGCGACGACCTGAGTAATTACAATAATATTACAACAAACTAATGCCACAACCCTTTAATACTAACCGTGTTATTAATTCCACTCCCGCTTCAAAATCATCATCCTCTAGCGCTTCTTTATCCATCAGTAAACTGCTTTGTAAGCCATAGTCTGCATAGGCTTGGGTTGAAGACCAAATCATAAATAAAAGATGCTCAGGCTTGATGGGATCCATCCACTGCTTTGCTATCCACACACGAAATACTTGGCAAGTTTTAATAAACTGCTCTTTTAAATCTGTTTGTAGTTGCTCTCGTAAATAGGGTGCGCCATGGAGAATTTCAGCGGCGAAGATACGTGATGCATTAGGGTGCTCTTTCGACTGCTTCATTTTTTGTAAGATATAATGACGAAGCGCATCGCGAGGATGTTTTTCAGGATCCATATCATCCATCTGTTCCATCCAAATCACTAATAACTTACTCAAAACCCCTTTATATAAGGCTTCTTTGGTTTTGAAATAATACAACACGTTTGCTTTTGGTAGCTCTGCTTGTTCTGCAATAGCAGAAATAGTTGTGCCGTTATAACCATATTGGGCAAAGCGTTGCTCAGCAACAAAAAGAATGGTTTGTAAATTCTTTTGACGAATATCAGCTGATTTACGAGGTTTAAGGTTCACTATTTCATTTTTTTTCATGTCTGTTTTCTCTGCACTCTCATGTCGCAACTGCCCTTGGATGGTGCGCTATTATTCCATACTTTTGCATTCTTACGTAGCGCTATCTATTTAAAATTATTTCTAAACTAACTTTTTTTAAATTTAATTTTTATTTTATCCATTGTAAAACAAAAGGTTATTGGTTTGTTAAGACTATGTTTAAATTTTCCTGACCTTTCGGTCAAGTTTTGGCCTGGTGATTGCAGTATACAAGTATCAACTGAAAGTGATTCAGGCAAGTCATTGGTAATAAATAAGGAGATACCATGGTGATTACTAGTATAGAAAAGGCCGACGGCTATTCAAAGCAACAACTTGCGTTAAACCAGATGTTTAAGGATATTAATCCAGCTTTAAGTGCTCGCCAAGCGGGCATTGAAAGTTCTCGCTGTTATTACTGTTATGACGCACCTTGCATCAAGGCTTGTCCTTCGAAAATAAATATACCGAGCTTTATTGCAAGCATTCATGCAGATGATTTAACCGGAGCCGCGAAAACCATTTATCAAGAAAATATTATGGGTGGCAGTTGCGCACGAGTTTGTCCTACTGAAATTTTATGTGAACAAGCCTGCGTGAGAAATCATGAAGAAGAGCAATCACCTGTGAAAATAGGTTTGTTGCAACGTCATGCGACAGATAACGCTGAATTTGAAGGACATCCATTTGAACGCGCTGCTCCCACAGGTAAAAAAATTGCCGTCGTGGGCGCTGGGCCAGCCGGATTGAGTTGTGCACACCGTTTAGCATTGTTAGGTAATGAGGTTGAGGTTTTCGAAGCGCAATCTAAAGCCGGTGGGTTAAACGAATATGGTATAGCGAAATATAAGTTAACCGAAAACTTCGCTCAAACAGAAGTGGATTTCATTTTAAGCATCGGTGGTATTACGCTGCATTGCGACACGGCATTAGGTAAAGATATTAGTTTAGACCAGTTAAAAGATGACTTTGATGCTGTTTTCCTCAGCATTGGTTTGCAAGATACGGCCTCATTGAGACTCGATAATGAAGATAATGACATGGTCATTAATGCCGTTGATTACATTAAAGAATTACGACAAGCAACAGACCTAGACGAATTAACCATTCCTAAAGATAGTGCCATCGTCATTGGAGCCGGAAATACGGCTATCGATATCGCTTGTCAGTTAAAACGTTTAGGCACTGAAGAGGTAACGTTAGTTTACCGCCGTGGTGAGGAGCAAATGAGTGCCACTGGGCATGAGCAACAGATTGCTAAAAATCATCAAGTCAGAATTAAGACCTGGAGTCAGCCGGAAAAAATTAACCTAGACGCTGATGATCAATTACAAAGCATCACGTTTAGTAAAACCTATTTAGAAGAGGGCCAACTTAAAGCGGGTACTGAGCAATTTGATATCGCTTGTAGTGCAGTCTTTAAAGCAGTTGGTCAAAAAATGAGTTACCCAGAAACAGAGCAACTCATTCCAACCATTAGCAATGGAAAAATAACTACTTTTCAAAATCAACTTACCAGTATTGATATGGTGTTTGCTGGTGGTGATTGTACCGGTGTAGGTCAAGACCTCACGGTGGAAGCTGTTCAACAAGGGAAATTAGCCGCATTGGCTATTCAACAAGCGCTTACTGCTTTGGAGGCAAAATAATATGGCTGATTTATCAATTGAATTCGCGGGGATTAAATCTCCCAACCCATTTTGGTTGGCTTCTGCGCCACCGACAGATAAAGCGTATAACGTAGAGCGCGCTTTTGAAGCGGGTTGGGGTGGTGTTGTTTGGAAAACCTTAGGGGAAGACCCTGCTGCTGTAAATGTATCATCTCGTTATTCGGCTCTGTATGACCATAACGGTGAAGTTTCTGGCTTTAATAACATTGAGTTAATTACAGACCGTAGCTTGGAAATCAATCTGCGTGAAATTAAAGAAGTTAAACAAAGATGGCCGGATCGCGCGTTAGTCGTGTCGTTAATGTTGCCCTGTGAAGAAGAAATTTGGAAAACTACGCTTAAGCAGGTCGAAGAAACCGGCGCAGATGGTATTGAACTTAATTTTGGTTGTCCACACGGTATGCCAGAGCGAGGAATGGGAGCTGCTGTTGGGCAAGTGCCTGAATATGTCGAAATGGTAACAAAATGGTGTAAAACCCATAGCAACATGCCTGTTATCGTTAAGCTCACACCAAATATTACTGATATTCGCGCACCCGCTCGTGCCGCTAAAAGCGGTGGTGCAGATGCCGTGTCATTGATTAACACCATCAATTCTATTACCGGTATTGACCTCGACAATATGGTGGCACGCCCGGTTGTTGATGGCAAAAGTACTCATGGTGGTTATTGTGGTCCAGCCGTAAAACCTATCGCGTTGAATATGGTAGGTGAGATTGCACGTGACCCTGAAACCGCAGGTATACCTATTTCTGGTATAGGTGGCATTGGTAATTGGAAGGATGCCGCTGAGTTTATCGCGTTAGGGTCGGGCTCTGTGCAAGTCTGTACTGCAGCTATGATATACGGTTTTAATATTGTTAAAGAAATGAAAGAAGGTCTATCGAACTGGATGGATAGCAAAGGTTATGAATCTATTGAAGAATTTCAAGGTTTAGCCGTTCCTAATACGACGGATTGGAAATACCTAAACATGAATTACAAGGTTGTGGCCAGCATTAATGAAGATAAATGTATCGGTTGTGGGCGCTGTTACCAAGCCTGTGAAGATACCTCTCATCAGGCGATTAGCGTCACTGCTTGTGATGATGGCACTAATAGCTTTGCAGTGATTGAAGCAGAGTGTGTTGGTTGTAACCTTTGTGAAATCACTTGTCCTGTAGACGATTGTATCACTATGGATGAACGCAGTGATGGCCAGCCTTATATGAACTGGACCCAAGATTCGCGTAATCCCCATAGAGAAGCTTAAACGGCAAAGATCAACAGGCCGAGTGTAAATGTTCATTCAAGGAATTGCTTCGCTGACTTGAATTGAACATTTACTTTCTTTAATAAATCAATTTTTAATACAAGGTTAACCGTGCGTTTTCGTTGTATTTTTGAGGTTAACTATGAATGATCAATTAAGAAATAGTGATATTACCCAAAGCCAGCTTGATGCACATTGGATGCCTTATACTGGTAATCGTGAATTTAAAAAAGACCCTCGTATCATCGCGGCTGCAAAGGGTAAGTATTATACCGATGCAGATGGTCGAAAAATATTTGATGGCCTTTCTGGGTTATGGTGTTGTGGATTAGGCCATGGCCGTGAAGAAATATCTGAAGCCGTTCATCAACAATTGAAAACCTTAGATTACTCACCCGGTTTCCAATTTGGACATGCGAAATCATTTCAACTTGCCGAAAAAATTACTGATTTTATGCCAAAGGGCATTAATCGTGTTTTTTATACCGGATCGGGTTCTGAAGCGGTTGAAACTTCGTTAAAAATGGCACGTGCCTATTGGCGTAAAAAAGGCATGGCCAGCAAAACCAAATTAATTGGTCGTGGTTTAGGTTATCACGGTGCCAATTTTGGTGGTATTTCAGTGGGTGGGATTGGAGGCAATAAAAGTTTATTCGGGCCTGCTGTTGAAACGCATCACTTACGTCATACCCTGTTACCAGAAAATACCTTTAGTAAAGGACAGCCCAAAACCGGTGCCGAACTCGCTAATGAACTATTAGACCTGATTACATTACATGATGCTTCTAATGTGGCTGCTGTGATTGTTGAACCATTATCAGGTTCAGGTGGGGTGATTCCTCCTCCTGTTGGTTATTTAAATCGCTTACGAGAAATCTGCGACCAACATAATATCTTGCTGATTTTTGATGAAGTGATTTGTAGTTTTGGTCGAATGGGCGCGAAAACAGGTGCTGAAGCTTTTGGTGTCATACCTGACATGATCAATGTAGCGAAACAGCTGACGAATGGTTGTATACCAATGGGTGCGGTGATTGCCAAGCAAGACATTTATGATACTTTTATGGACCAAGGTGGCCCGGAGTACATGATTGAATTTCCGCATGGTTATACCTATTCAGCTCACCCAGTTGCGTGTGCAGCTGGATTAGCTGCCTTAGATATCCTGCAACAAGAAAAACTCATTGAAAGAGTAAAAGCACTGAGTCCTTATTTTGAAAATGCAGTGCATAGTTTGAAAGGTTGTAAGTACGTTAGCGATATCAGAAATTTTGGTTTTGCAGCGGGTTTTACCATCGAATCATTCCCTGGAGAACCGGCTTTAAGGCCTTACCAAATTGCCATGAAAATGTGGAAAAAAGGATTTTATGTTCGTTACGGTGGTTCGACCATTCAGCTTGGTTTGCCTTTCACCTGTGAAAAAGAAGAGATAGATTCTTTGATTAATGCCTTGGGTGAAACCTTCAACGAGATGGCTTAAACAAACACATGACAGCAAATTAATAATTGGCATCAACGCCATATGGAGAGATTTATGACAGAAATAATTGGCCATCTAATCGATGGTAACATTGTAAATGATGATGTAAACGACACGAATCGTAGTCAAGATGTATTTGATCCTGCACTGGGCGAAGTAGCCACAAAAGTTGCATTAGCATCAAAGGAAACCGTTGAACTAGCGATTGCATCAGCACAAGCTGCCTTTCCTGCGTGGCGCAATACACCGCCCTTAAAACGTGCGCGAATCATGTTTCGTTTTAAAGAATTATTAGAAGAAAACCGAGATAAAATTTGTCATTTACTGGGCAAAGAGCATGGTAAAATTTTACATGATGCGGCTGGTGAATTACAACGAGGCATCGAAAATGTTGAATATGCTTGTGGTGCACCAGAGTTATTAAAAGGTGAACACAGTAGAAATGTTGGTCCTAATATTGACTCTTGGAGTGAGCTTCAACCTTTAGGGGTTGTCGCTGGTATTACGCCCTTTAACTTTCCTGCCATGGTGCCAATGTGGATGTTCCCGCTCGCTATTGTGTGTGGTAACTGTTTTATTCTTAAACCTTCAGAAAGAAACCCTAGTGCAACACTTTTTATTGCACAATTATTACAAGAAGCAGGTTTACCCAAAGGCGTGTTGAACGTGATCAATGGCGATAAAGAAGCGGTTAATACGTTGTTAACTGATTCTCGCATTAAAGCGGTCAGTTTTGTCGGTTCGACGCCTATTGCAGAAACGATTTATACTACGGCTAGTGCAAATGGAAAACGTTGCCAAGCCTTAGGTGGTGCTAAAAATCACGCGATAATTATGCCGGATGCCGATATGGACAATGCTGTTAATCAACTGCTAGGTGCTGCATTTGGATCTTCGGGTGAACGTTGTATGGCATTATCGGTTGCAGTTGCTGTTGGAGATAAAGCGGCAGATGCATTGATCGAAAAAATGACCGTAGCAATGAAGGACCTCAAAGTGGGTGTCTTCGATGATACCAGTAATGATTTTGGACCATTAATTACAAAACAACACCAAGAGAAAGTCATTGGCTATATTGATAGTGCTGAACAACAGGGTGCAAAAATTGTCGTTGATGGACGAGATATTTCAGTCAAAGGTTATGAAAATGGCTACTTTGTTGGTGCGACATTAATCGATGATGTACAAGCGGATATGGAAAGCTACAAAGCAGAGATATTTGGCCCTGTTTTACAGGTTGTCCGAGTACAAACCATGCAACAAGCGATGCAATTAATTAACGACCATGAATATGGCAATGGTACTTGTATCTTCACTCGCGACGGAGAAGCTGCTCGTTATTTTTCTGATCATATCGAAGTGGGCATGGTGGGCATCAATGTACCATTACCCGTGCCAGTTGCTTATCATAGTTTTGGCGGATGGAAGCGTTCATTGTTTGGTGATTTACATGCTTATGGTCCTGACGGTGTGCGTTTTTACACTAAACGTAAAACCATTACCCAACGCTGGCCATCAAGTGGTGTGCGCGAAGGCGCAAGTTTTGCCTTCCCAAGTTAATCCTTTGAAAACTTGTTAAACGTTTAACTGCTTATCTCTCCAAAAAGTGGAGTAGATAAGCAGTTATCTTTTTCCTTATTATCATCTTAAAATACAATCATTCTACTGCTTTTCAACCCTTCGAACACTCCTTTAAAACTTTATAACCATCTCCGCCAAGCTTTGTATATAAGCGCACCAATATAATGAGTTTGCTTACCATGCTGGTGCGTAATAAATCGCAGTATGTTTTGTATTATTTTCTGCTTCGATTGAATTTGTGCGATTGGTACATTTTGTTGCCTAGTGAATGTTAACAATGCCAAGTTTTTACTGTTGTTTCTAGGTATTTGATTAGTGGCATAAATATTGACTGTTTTATACCCGTTACCTCACAGCTTGCTGAGCAAAGCATCTTGATTGGTAACGGGTATATTTGGGAATTTAATAAAAAGGGAAATATTATGAGCAATTCAAATGACTATCCATTAAGTGCTGTTCCATCAGATCAAAGACGCGGATTATGGTCCACGATGTCAGTATTGTTAGGTTTTACTTTTTTTACTTCAACGATGTGGGCCGGGGGCGCACTCGGAGCTGCATTTAACTTTTATGAAATAATGGGCATTATTTTTGTCGGTAATGCTTTATTAGGAATTTATGCCGCAGCATTGGGTTATATCGCCAGTCAAACTGGCCTTAATACGGTCTTGCTTGGGCGTTATAGTTTTGGGCAAAATGGTAGCAAGCTTGCTGATTGCATCCTCGGTTTTACGCAAATTGGTTGGTATGCCTGGGGCACTGCAACGATTGCACTGATCTTGGTTAAATTACTTGAACTACCTGAATCTTGGACCATACCTTTGATGGTGTTGTTTGGTTTCGGATTTTGTATCACGGCGTCAATTGGTTATAAAGCCTTAGAAATACTCTCTAAATTCTCAGTGCCTGCGATGTTGTTTTTTATAGGCATCAGCTTTTATAAAGGCCTTATCGATGTTGGTGGCATTGGTGAGTTGATTGACCAAACGCCTGCTGGAGGAATGTCTGTGGCAGCCGCCATTACCCTTGTTTTTGGGACCTTCGTGAGTGGTGGTACACAGGCAACAAACTGGAGTCGATTTGCTAAAACGGGCAAGATTGCAGTAATTAGTACGCTAGCTGCATTTTTTATTGGTAACGGCCTGATGGTATTTATTGGTGCTTTTGGTGTGTTAATTTATCAACAAGCAGATATTGTTGATGTGTTGGTTGCACAAGGTTTTATGCTCGTAGCCGTTTTGATGTTATTTGTTAATATATGGACGACACAGGATAATACTATTTATAACTTTGCGGCTGCTGGATGTAATATCTTACGTACTGATAAACGAAGACTTGTCACTGTCGTTGGTGCAGCTATTGGTACATTGATGGCAACGATGGGAATGTACAATATGCTTATCCCGTTCCTGATTCTTCTTGGAACATTTATTCCTCCGATTGGTGCCATTATCATGACCGACTTTTGGGTTAAATATCGCGGTAATATGCCGGCATTAGACAAAGTTGAGTTACCTGAATATAACTTGATAGGGCTTAGTGCTTATGTTGTTGGTTCAGCCAGTGCTTACTTTTCACCTTGGATTGCACCGTTAGTGGGGATTGCCGTATCTGCACTCACTTATTCGCTGTTACTATATGTAGCATCACTCAAACCACAAGTTGCTAAAGGCGCATGATGCAATGATCAGAGTAGAATCCTTACCTCAAATTACCGGTCTAGAAGAAATTAAGTTACGTGCGGGACAGCGTGGTGCACATAAAATCATTCGCTGGCCCTACATCGCCGAAAACACCGATATCGAAAATTGGATAGAAGGTGGCGAACTTATCTTTGTGACTGGGTTGAATTATCGATGGGAGGTTGAGGATTTTCGTTATTTGATTCGCACTGCGAAAAATAGAAATGCAAGTGGGATGGTGATATTGACGGCATCACCGTATTTAGACGCCATTCCTAATGAAGTTTTGCTAATGGCCGATGAATACGACTTTCCCGTTTTTGAGCAACCCTATTCATTGCCAATGGTGAGAGTGACTGAGCTATTATCAAATGCCATTATGATGGCTCATCTTGAACAAAAGTCGACTCGTTGGTTAATGCAAAACTTGCTCGAAAATGATCAACCCTCAAGAATGACATTAATAAAAGCTGCAGAGCTTGGTATTGATATAAACAGTTTGTTATCTGTGGCGGTTATTAAGCCTTGCTTGGATCAAACAAGTGGCTTTGTACGTTGCCAGTTTTTACTTAATAGATTTATCTCTGAGCATGGTAGTGAATTACCTTTGATTGAATATCATAACGGTTGGTTGCTTTCTATTCCTATAGTTGATGATTCAGAGAATCATATTTTTAAACGTTGGGAAAGATTGGCTGAACTGATCAAAACGCAAGGTATTACCTGTGATATTGGTATCAGTGAGGCACATGGATTAAAACAATTTAGTGATGCAGCTTCCCAAGCTCATCAAAGTGCAGAGTTTTGTGCGACTCATCAAGGTTGTCAGGTTGTTCATTACAATAATTTAGGCATATCACAGATATTCACAAAAATTGATGACCGTAATTTGCTTAAAGACTTCTGTAAACAGCACCTAGGTGATTTGTATGATTGTAGCGATAAACAAAAGTTGGTTTTGAAAGAGACGTTAGTTTGTTTCTTTCAAAATATGGGGCAGTTAAGGCAGACAGCAAAGGCGCTCGATATTCATAGGAATACATTAAATAACCGTTTACAAAAAATAGAAAATTATACCCATTTAAGTTTAGATAATGCGCAGCAAAGGTTAAGTATTCAAACTGCATTAGTGGCAGAACGCTTTGTATTGTCAGAATTAACATCAGTATTCTCTGAGCAATCAGATTTTAAATAAAGGCACAAGGAAACATAAATGAAAATTATTAATGCACGATTACGTGGAAGTATTGATTACCATACAATTACTTGTGCTAACGGATTGTTTGAATCAATTTCAGTGCAAAGTGAAATGGTAGAAAGTAATGAAGAGGTTATTAATGCCAAAGGTAATCTAATGTGTGCTCCTTTTGTAGAACCACACATACATTTAGATGCTGTACTGACCGCAGGTCAACCCACATGGAATGCCAGTGGTACGCTATTTGAGGGCATTGAAATATGGTCAGAACGTAAAGCATCATTGACTCATGAAGATGTACAAAAGCGTGTCTTACAATCTGTTGAGTTATTGATTGAAAATGGTATTCAACATGTACGAACGCATGTGGATATTACTGATCCTGATTTAGTCGCATTAAAGGCTATTCATGCCCTAAGACCTCAGTTAGAGCCTTATATAGATCTGCAAATTGTGGCTTTCCCACAAGAGGGCATAATGTCATTTCCAAAGGGCACTCAACTGATGGAGGAATCATTGCAACATGGTGTTGATGTTATTGGTGGTATCCCTCATTTTGAATACACCCGTGAATATGGCGTTCAATCAGTACAATGGATTATGGAGCTAGCTGAAAAACATAATAAATTGGTTGATATCCATTGTGATGAAATCGATGATGAAGCATCGCGCTTTCTTGAGGTGCTGGCTACTGTCGCACTTGAGAAAAACATGGGGGAGCGAGTCACCGCAAGTCATACAACTGCGATGCACTCATATAATAACGCCTATTGTTATAAACTTTTTCGTTTACTAAAACAGTCAAAAATTAACTTTGTATCTTGCCCAACGGAAAGTATTCATCTGCAAGGACGATTTGATACTTACCCTAAACGAAGAGGCATTACACGTGTAAAAGAAATTCGTGATGCAGGCATGAATGTATGTTTTGCTCAGGATTCTATTCAAGATCCATGGTATCCCGTTGGTAACGGCAAATTACTGCGTGTTTTAGATTCTGGTTTACATTCCTGTCACATGCTGGGCTATGAAGATTTAATGACTGCACTTGACCTTATTACTATTAATGGCGCCAAAACCTTAAACATCGCAGATCGTTATGGCATTGAAGTGGGCAAACCAGCCAACTTTATTGTTGTAGAAGGTGCTGATGATGTTGAAGTTATCCAGAAGCAAGGTGAGGTATTGTATTCTGTAAGGGAAGGTAGAACCCTAATATCACGACAGCCTTCAGTATTAAAACAACGTGTAAATTTAGCTTAGTAGTAATACCAAAGGAGCTAAAAAGGTGATCAGATTTGCTTGTTAAAATCAGCCCTACCTTTATTGCGAGCCTTGAAGTGAGAATAACTATCAAAGAATTAAAGTCTTTAATTTAATTCTACCGATAGAGTGTTAACGCAGTTAACCTCGAAAGGCTGCAACTCGCGCCTTGTTAGTGCTAATTTTTCTTGTGCAAACGTTGATCACTTTATTAATTCGTTTGGTATAAGCAAACTTTCATTAAATTTGTTTTTTATTGATAGTCTACTTATTTTTCACAGATGTTACTTTTGTAATTATTTTGTAACAAAAACTGCTTATGTTTATTGACTGATTTATGGAACTCACTTTTTTAGACTCAACAGATCATCATGGAGATAATAATGAAAATTTCAAAATGTAAGTCACTAGTAGCAGTAGGTTTTACCCTTTGTGTCACCGCTCAATCTGTCAATGCTGAAACATTACGTTTATTAACATGGGGTGGTTACGCACCTAAAGAAGTTGTTGATATGTTTAAAGCTGAAACGGGTATTGATGTCGAAGTAACTAAATCCAATAACGAAGATATGATTGCAAAATTATCTGCAACACGTGGAGGAGGTTTTGATCTTGTACAACCTAGCCAAGACCGTATCGCCAGTGCACACGCTGAATTTAATATTTATAAACCTATTGATTTATCGCAAATCGATAAAAAATTATTTGTTACTAGCATGTTAGATGCAACATTGAAATCATCAATGTATGAAGGAGAATCTTACGGTGTTCCACATGTTTGGGGGACTTCTGGTCTAATCGTAAATTCAGAAAGTGCTGCTGATGTGAAGGATTACGCTGATTTATGTAATGATACCTATAAAGGTAAAGTCACTTATCGCCTAAAACGTCCAACATTAATCGCCTTTGCATTCTCGATGGGACTAGACCCATTTGCTGCTTACGATGATCCTGCTGAATACGAAAAAATCATGTCACAGGTTCAAGATAAATTAATCAGCTGTAAGGCCAATGTTAAAGCTTATTGGTCGGGTGGCGATGCAATGAAAAACTTAATGCGTAGTGGTGAAACTGTCGCAGCTATGGCCTGGGATGCAGGTGGTTGGCAACTCAATGATGATAATAAAGCAATCAATTTTGTTGCACCTAAATCTGGTGCATTAGGCTGGATTGATGCATTTGCGATACCACGCAAAAGTAAAAATGAAAGTGCCGCTTACAAATGGATTAATTTTGTGATGCAACCAAAAATCGCTGCCATGATTACTGATTCTGCGGGTAATTTCACCGCCTCTAAAGGTGCTGATGAATTCGTAAACGCACCGTTAAGAGCAAAATATCAATCAAGTTTTGATACTGCAGCGGTTGATAATATCAAGTGGTACCCACCTGTACCTGCTGGCTTAGAAATGATTGAAGGGAAAGTCCTAGATCGTATCAAAGCAGCTAAATAAACTAGCGCATTTACTTTTCAATCAACAAGGCATAACCCTCGTTATGTCTTGTTTTACTTGGTTCGTTTGATTCTCATTAGTTAGGAATAAATTTGCTCAAAGATATCGATTTTGATTTACAGTGCACTGATATTGTTAGAAAGTTTGATGATTTTACTGCCGTTGACCATGTATCGTTTGCGATACCAAAAGGCAGCTTCTTTTCTATCCTTGGTCCCTCTGGCTGTGGTAAAACAACCTTATTACGCATGCTTGCTGGTTTTGATGATCCTACTTCGGGGGAAATCATGATTAAAGGCAAATCGATGAATGGCGTTGCGCCTAATAAACGTCCTGTGAATATGGTTTTTCAGCATCTTGCTCTTTTTCCAAATATGAATGTCGCTGAAAATATTGCCTATGGGTTACATCGACAAGGCATTAATAAAGTTGAAATTAAAAAGCGGGTCGAGCAAGTTTTAGCGCGCGTTAATCTTGCAGGTAGTGGAAGCAAAGAAATATCGCAATTATCAGGCGGACAGAAACAACGTATCGCAATTGCAAGATGCCTGGTTTTAAATCCGGATGTATTATTACTGGATGAGCCTTTAGGTGCGTTAGATTTAAAACTACGTGAACACATGAAAATTGAATTAAAAAAACTACAACAAGAATTCGAAACCACCTTTGTTTATATCACCCACGATCAATCCGAAGCCTTAGTAATGAGTGACCAAGTCGCTGTTATGAACCATGGTCAGTTTCAACAAGTCGGCGATCCGCAACAATTATACTATGAACCAGAAAATGCATTTGTCGCCGGTTTTGTCGGTGATAGTAATAAATGGTCTGCACAAGTGATTGATATTTTATCTGACTCACTAAAAGTAAAAACAGCAACGGGATTAATTTTATTCGCCAGTAAAATTGACGATATGCCGTTAGTCATCGGTTCAGAAGTTGAAATATTTATCCGCCCTGAAGCAGTTCATATCTCTCAGGCATCAGATCAAGCGCTACAACAAAATCATTTAAATATTAACATTAATAACATCTTATTCGATGGCGCAAATAGCCAACTGTTAGTCACTGAGCAAATTTCTAGTGAAGAGATAAAAGTTAAATTACCACAAACAGCAGAGTTTATGCATTTACGAAAAGGCGACCAATTACAAATTTCATTTCCAGCTCAACAAGTGAAAACCTTTGTTAAAGCGCCTAAAATATGATGAAGAAAATGGGAATGAACCATTCACGAACACCACTCAAATTAGGTTTATTATTACTGCTTTGCCCTATTTTATTATGGTTAGTGATATTAGTTATATTGCCACAATTGACCATGCTAAATATTTCTTTACAAGAAAGGGTGGCACCACGGGTATACGAATACGGGTTTAAAAACTTTATCGAGTTTTTTACTGAGCCATTATATTGGAACACCTTTTTACGCACGGCAATCATGTCAATCATTGCGACCATATTAACTTTGATCATCGCTTTTCCAATCTCTTATTACATCGCAAAAATGTTAAGAGGTCGCGCTAAAGGTTTACTACTGGTGCTGTGTTTAATCCCGTTTTGGGTGAGTGAATTAGTGCGCACCTATGGCTGGATGATTTTATTACGTGAAAGTGGTGTGATTAGTACTTTTTTGCAATATATAGGTTTCGTGGACGGGCCTATTGAATTTCTTTATACCGATGCCACCATTATGTTAGGGCTCGTTTATAGCAGCATGTTGTTTATGGTGGTGCCTTTAACCTCTACCCTCGATAGTCTTGATGATAGCTACATTGAAGCGGGATATGATCTCGGTGGCAATGGGTTTTCTGTTTTTTGGCAGATCGTTGTGCCCCATGCGAAACCAGCAATCGTATCCGGTTGTATTGTTGTCTTTATGCTGACTCTGGGTAATTATTTAACGCCTATTTTACTCGGTGGTAAATCGAGCTTATGGTTTACGGAGCAAATATTTACTCAATTTATTACCCGTTTTAACTGGCAACAAGGTTCTGCATTCGGTGTGCTGTTATTAAGCATTTCTTCAATAATTGTTTGGCTTGGCTTAAAACTTACTCGTCAATCATTCAGCAAAGTGATGAGTTAGGGCATTTTATGATTCCATCGATTCCCCAATCAAAATTATTTAAAGTTAGTTTCAAACTTTACGCTTTTATATTTTTTACTATATTAATGGCCCCGTTAATTGTTGTTGCCGTATTCACATTTAATGACAGTATGTTTCCATCGCTACCTTGGGAGGGCTTTACGTGGGATTGGTTTTTCTCGGCAGAAGAGCCAAAGCTAGGCTTATTTCATGATCATCAACTTTATAAATCAATCGGTACGAGCTTTTTAGTCGCCTGTTTTACCACTGTTTTAGCAGTGTCTTTAGCGGTTAATAATGCCTTTCTCTTTGAACGTAAAACATTCCCAGGTAAAAATATTTTATACATGTTGATGCTTTTACCCTTGGTCATTCCCGGTGTGATTTTGGGGGTGTCGATTTTAATTATGAGTTCAACCATTGCTAATTATTTTGATGATGTGTGGTCGATTGATATTGAATTATTGAGGCCTGGATTAGCGTTAGTCGTGATAGGGCAGTTTGCGTTTATTACCACTATTTGTACTTTAATTGTCGCGGCAAGACTACGCAATTTTGATTTAAGTTTAGAAGAAGCTGCCTTGAATTTAGGGGCTTCAAAATTAGAAGCAATAAGAACAATTACTATCCCTTATTTACTGCCCGCTATTATCGGCGCGGCAGTCATCAGTTTTTTAATGTCCTTTGAAAATTTTAACACTACTTTAATGCTGGTGGGTTCTGATAGCCCGTTAACCATCACGCTTTATGATCGCCTGAGAGAAGGAGCAACACCTGTTATCAATGCAGTTTCATTATTACTCATGCTAGCGAGTGTATTACTGGCATTCGTTAATTATTTACTTAAAGGGAAAAAATAATTAGATGATTATTGTTTATATTTGTGCAAAAGTTGCGCGGGAATATGACAATAATCATCTGGACAACGAGTAAGCCTGTTTTGGTGTTCATCGTCGCTTTTTACATAGTTAGATAACGCTAACACTTCAACTACAATTCTATTCGTATCTTCTCTACTGGAAATAAAATCTTTAGCCTGTATTAGATGACTTTTATCTTGGCTATAAACACCCGTGCGGTATTTTTCACCCGTATCTTGCCCTTGTTTATTGATGCTATAAGGGTCGATGATTTCAAAGAAGAAGCTCATTAATTGTTCAACCGAAATTAAATCTGGATTAAACACAGTACGCACGCATTCCGCAAAACCATCGTAGTCACCTAAAGTATTATCTGACGTGCCATTAGCGCGACCTGACTCAGTGGTTACTACGCCCGGTAAGTGCTTGATATATTCTTGCACTCCCCACAGGCAACCGCCAGCAAAGTATATTTCTTGTGTGTTTGTATTCTGCATACTTATTCGCCTATATCATTAATTACGTTAATGCTTTATTAGTTTGTATTTATTCTGTACTCCTTCAAAATGAAGGAATTTATAGTAGATAAGACTGTAAATGCTCAGGA
>TARA_R110001583_G_scaffold335_6_pt1 | contig 15872 bp, 18 predicted proteins | sample TARA_R110001583 | Tara Oceans TARA_R110001583 (sample SAMEA4398432) | marine metagenome | biome: Polar Biome; feature: [MES] marine water layer (ENVO:01000295) within the mesopelagic zone...; material: water (ENVO:00002006), including particulate matter (ENVO:01000060) such as...... | reverse complement strand
ATTTACAAGAGGAAGCGAACTTGTTGTATTGTACCGAAATTCAATTTTTAACGAAGACGATCAATCGCAACTATCATTTTCCAATAATTTAAATAATTTATTTCAAGAATCATTACAGCAAAATTTATCAGTTCGTTTAGTTTATTACTTAGACTATAACAAAGTTAAAACTTGGCTGTAATTCTAATTTAATTATGTATTTTCACGCTATTAATTTATACAATGATTCAAGCAAAGAATATTCATAAGTTTTACGGAGATTTAGAGGTTTTAAAAGGAGTAGATCTTTCCATTAAAAAGGGTGAAATTGTTGCCATTGTTGGCCCATCTGGAGCAGGCAAAACAACTTTACTTCAAATTCTTGGTACCCTAGATAAACCTACAGAAACAAAAAACTCAAAAGTTTCTATTAATAATTTAAACTTATTAGATTTAAAAGATAAATCACTCTCCAAATTTAGAAATCAGCATATTGGTTTTATTTTTCAATTTCATCAATTATTACCAGAATTTACAGCACTAGAAAATGTATGTATTCCTGCGTTTATTGCAAATAAATCTAAAAGTGAAGCGGAAGAAAAAGCCAAAGAACTACTTGAATTTCTAGGTCTTTCTCATAGAATAAATCACAAACCAAACGAATTATCTGGCGGTGAACAGCAGCGTGTTGCTGTTGCTCGTGCATTAATAAATAATCCCGATGTAATTTTTGCGGATGAGCCAAGCGGTAATTTAGACTCGGCTTCTGCAAATAATTTACATGAACTTTTTTTTACACTTCGAGAAAAATTTAATCAAACCTTTGTTATTGTAACTCACAACCAAGGCTTAGCAAATATGGCTGATAGAAAATTGGAAATGAAAGATGGGAAAATTATCAACTAAACAAAAACTATGATTGGTATTATAAGTGCAATGCAAGAAGAAATTCAGGCATTATTAAATGAACTTCAACATACAAAATCAATTGAAAAAGGTATGCGGACTTACTATTCCGGTATTCTTTTTAATAAAAATGTTGTTTTGGTATTTTCTCGCTGGGGAAAAGTGGCTTCTGCCGCAACCACCACGCAGTTAATTAATGATTTTAATGTTGATGAAATCATATTTACAGGTGTTGCGGGTGCTATACACAACGATCTAAATATTGGCGACATCGTAATTGGTAAACATTTATTTCAGCACGATTTAGATGCGAGTCCGTTTTATAAACAGTTTGAAATTCCAATTTTAAAAAAGAAATTTGTTGAAACAAAAGATTCTACAAAACTTATAGCAGCAACAAATTTATTTATAACAAATTACAACGATTTTATAGCAATAAAAGACTCCAAAGACTTTGATATTACAGTTCCAAAAGTGGTATACGGAGATATTGCAAGTGGAGACCAATTTATTTCAAGTATTGATAAAATTAAACATTTAAATATATTGTTACCAACAACTATTTGCGTTGAAATGGAAGGTGCATCCGTAGCTCAAATTTGTTTTGAATATAACGTCCCTTTTTCCATAATTAGAATTATATCCGACAAAGCAAATGATAATGCTACTATAGATTTTTCAAGATTTGCAAATTCGATTGCAAGTAATTATGCCCTTGGTATTTTAAAAAACTATTTTGCATAAGTTCTTTTGAATTTAATATCTTTGAAAAATCATTTTGAACAATGCAGTTTAAGAATCCAGAAATTTTATATGCACTTCTGTTACTTATCATTCCGATATTAGTTCACTTATTTCAATTACAACGTTTTGTAAAAGTACCTTTCACCAATGTAAAATTTTTAAAAAATATTGAGAAACAAACACGTAAAAGTGCTCGCCTAAAAAAATGGTTGATTTTACTTACAAGATTACTCGCATTTTCTTGTTTAATTATTGCTTTTGCACAGCCCTATTTATCCAAATTTTCTATTGAACCAACCTTTAAAACTTCAATATATTTAGACAACTCTTACAGCATGCAAGCCAAAGGAGAAAATGGAGAATTATTAAAAAATATAGCACAAAAAATTATTGAAGCAAACAAGAGTAGCACCACACAACTTACCATTTTTACAAACGATAAAATCTATGCTAATTTAGATGTTCAAAATCTTAAAAATGAATTAATAAATATAAAATACGCTCCAAATAAATTGGATATCAACACTGTTTTACTAAAATTAAATAGCCTAAATAGTGCTGAAACTAACGCTTTAAATAAAAAGATTTTTATATCTGATTTTCAAATTGTTAATTTCAAAAAAAATACTGATTTCACAAATGTAAACACAACAATTAATCTTTTAAAAGTATCTCCTAAAAATACAAGAAACATTTTTGTAGATAGTGTATTTATTGATACTAATTCTTCAACAGAAATTACAATAAAAGCGATTATAAAAAGCACAAATATTCTAAATGAAAATGTTCCAGTTTCACTAATGGAAGGATCCAAACTAATTGGAAAAACTACTTCGCAATTTAAAGATTCTAATCATTCCATTATAACATTTACTGTTCCAAATACTGCTGATTTTAATGGTCAAATTTCATTAATTGATGACAATTTAGAATTTGATAATGACTTCTTTTTCACGATATCAAAACCTAAAAAAATAAACGTTTTAAGCATTGGAAGTTCATCCAAATATCTTTCCAAAATATATAACGAAAACGAGTTTAATTATGTCGCTAGCGAAATTCAAAATTTAAATTATAATGCAATTCAAAATCAACAATTACTTGTTTTAAATGAACTTGAGAATATTCCAAACGAGTTAATAAATAGTCTAAATGATTTTTCTAAAAATGGCGGCGATATTGTTTTAATCCCTTCTACAAATTCATCTTTGCAATCTTATAATGTTTTATTAAATACTTTACAGCTTGGAAATTTAACTTCAAAAATAACTGAAGAACATAAAATTATATCCATTAATTATGAGCATCCATTAATTAAAGATGTATTCGAAAAAAGAATTTCTAATTTTCAATATCCCAAAACTTCACTTTATTACAAAAGCAATTTTAAAAATGCATCACCAATATTAAATTTTGATACTAATGAAGCATTTATTTCATCTAGTAATAATGGGAATAGCAATTTATATTGGGTTGCTTCACCTATAAATAATGAATTTTCAGATTTTACCCAATCTCCTTTAGTAGTCCCTATTTTTTACAATTTCGCAAAAAATAGTTCTAAATTTTCGGAACTTTATTATACAATTAAACCCGAAATAAAAATTGATATTCTTGCATCTATAGAAAAAGACAATGTTCTTAAAATTTCTAATCTTGAAGATGATTTTATTCCGCTGCAACAAGTTCTACAAAATAAAGTGACACTCAATATTCAAGATCATACTTTAAAAAATGGATTTTATACAATTTCAAATAACGGTAAAAACCTTAAAACCATCGCATTTAATTACAATAGAGAAGAAAGTGATTTAAATTATGTCGATTTAAATTCAATAACTGAAAGCAATAAAAACAGTTCAATTGCAACCTCAATTAGTGACGTTTTCAAAGAAATTAATAATCAAGGTAAAATCAATTGGCTTTTTAAATGGTTTTTAGCATTTTCTGTTCTATTTTTGTTAATTGAAATGCTGATATTAAAATATTTCAATATATGAACTTACTCATAAAATCTGCAACAATTATTGACCAATCAAGTCCATTTCATAATAAAAAACAAGACATTTTAATTGAAAAAGGAATTATTAAAAAGATTGCCAACTCAATTAAAAACCCTAATAATGTTAAGGAAATAAAATTTGACAACCTTCATGTTTCGCAGGGATGGTTTGATTCTAGCGTATGTTTTGGTGAACCTGGTTTTGAAGAACGTGAAACAATTGAAAATGGTTTAAACACCGCAGCCAAAAGCGGATTTACAGCGGTTGCTGTAAATCCAAACACAAATCCTGTTGTTGATAACAAATCTGCAATTCAATTTATAAAAAACAAAGCAAAAGGTTTTGCAACAGCACTTTACCCAATTGGAAGTCTTACCAAAAATGCCAATAGTGAAGATCTTGCTGAGTTATACGATATGCAAAACTTCGAAGCAATTGCCTTTGGAGATTACAACAAACCAATATTAAATGCAAACTTGCTAAAAATAGCATTACTATATGCTCAAAATTTTGATGCTTTAGTTTTAAGTTTTCCTCAAGACAACTCAATTGCAGGAAGTGGTTTAGCAAATGAGCATATAAACAGCACAAAACTAGGCTTAAAAGGAATTCCTTCATTAGCAGAAGAACTTCAAGTTGCACGCGATTTATTTCTTCTTGAATATACCGGTGGAAAATTACACATTCCCACAATTTCAACAGAAAAATCTGTTAAACTTATTAAAGATGCAAAAAAGAAAGGCCTAAATGTTACTTGTAGCGTTGCCGCACATCATTTAGTTTTAACAGATGATGAATTAAAAGATTTTGATGGTAACTCCAAAGTTTTGCCACCATTAAGAACTTTAAAAGATGTAAAAGCGCTAATTAAAGGATTAAATAATGGAGTTATTGATATGATTACAAGTGACCATAATCCAATTGATATAGAGCACAAAAAAGTTGAATACAATAATGCTAAATTTGGAACTATTGGACTAGAATCTTTGTTTGGAGCCTTAAATAAAGTAATTGAATTAGAAACGCTAATAAATTGCTTAACTTCAAAACCAAGAAACAGATTTAAAATTGAAAATTTATCAATTACTGAAGGTGAAAAAGCGAATATTACGCTATTTAATCCTGACTTTGAATACGAATTTACACTGAAAAATATTTTGTCAACTTCTAAAAACTCCGTTTTTTTAAATAAAAAATTGAATGGAAAAGTATATGGAATAATTTCAAATAATATACTAGTATTATAATATTATAACTAAAAATTTTAAAAATGGAAAATCAAACTGTAAACGAAGGGAAATCTATGGCAATTATATCTTATTTCTGGTGGATAGGATTAATTATTGCATTTATTATGAATAATACCAAAAAAAACACATTTGCCTCTTTTCATATTAGACAAATGATTGGACTACTATTATTAAATGTTGGTGTAAGTCTAATCTATAAATACGTTGGTGAAACTGCTGGAATGCTACTTGGACTTGGAACATTTGTGATTTGGGTAATAGGCTTAATAGGAGCTTTTCAAGGTGAAGAAAAAAGAGTTCCTTTACTAGGAGATTTATTTCAAGATTGGTTCAAAGGAATTGGTTAACAAACTATAAAACATTAATTTTGAAGTCGCACTAAAAGTGCGACTTCTATTTTTTAAAAAATGAATAAACTATCACTAGAATATATTGTAAGAGTACCAAAAGTAACGTCTAAAAACACTTCGCTACTAATTTTATTACACGGCTATGGAAGCAATGAAGAAGATTTATTTTCATTTGCAAGTGAACTTCCTGAAGAATTATTAATAATTAGTGCAAGAGCTCCTCAAAGTTTAGGCTTTGGAAGTTATTCTTGGTATACCATTAATTTTACAGCATCAGAAGGCAAGTTTTCTGACATACCGGAAGCAATTGAAGCAAGAGAATTAATAGCAACATTTATTGATGAAGCTCAGGAAAAATATAACATTGTACCTGAAAAAACATTTCTATTAGGCTTTAGCCAAGGAACTATTTTAAGTTATGCTGTCGCTTTAAATTATCCCGAAAAAGTTCAAAAAATAATTGCATTAAGCGGCTATATAAATCGTGAATTATTGCCAAAAAACATAGAAACCAACGATTATTCTAAATTAGATTTCTTTATTTCTCACGGGGCAGTTGACCAAGTTATTCCAGCGGAATGGGCAAAAAAAGCACCTGAATTTTTAAATAAATTAAATATAAAAAATTGTTATCAAGAATATCCTGTAGGACATGGAGTTGCTCCAAAAAACTTCTTCGATTTTAAAAAATGGATTGAAGAAAGACTCTAATTTAGAGTCGATTGTTTTTAACCTTTTTAATTAATATAACTACTCAAAATGGAAACAATAAATAACATATTAAATTTTGAATTATTTAGTTTAGGAGATTACACTATGAAAGTTTCTAAATTGATAACTATTTTAATGGTTATTGTGATAACTAAAATAGTTTTATGGATTATTAACAAAGGGCTGTATCGTAAATTTACAACCTTAGATAAAGGTACTTCCTATGCCCTATTTCAAATTATAAAATATATAATTTGGGTAATAGCTATTGGGTTTATTTTAGAAAATATAGGAATTAAAGTTACGCTATTATTAGCGGGTTCAGCAGCATTGTTGGTTGGTGTTGGATTAGGTTTACAACAAACATTTAATGACATAATATCTGGAATTATTTTACTTACAGAAAGATCTATTAAAATAAATGATATTTTAGAAGTAGATGGTGATATTGTAAAAATTGAAAGTATTGGAGTTCGAACTTCAAAAGCTTTAAATAGAGATGACATTTCAATTATAATTCCAAACTCATTAATAACTACAAGTAAAGTAATTAATTGGAGCCACCAATCTCAAAAAGCGAGATTCAAAATTTATGTAGGTGTTGCTTACGGAAGTGATGTTGATTTGGTTATAAAAATTTTGGAAGAAAGTGCTTTTGAGCACCCAGAAGTTTTTAATAGAGAACAAGTTGAAGCTCGTTTAATGAATTTTGGAAATTCATCCTTAGATTTTGAACTTTTATTTTTTAGCAAAAATATTTTTAGAATTAACAAAGCAAAAAGTGATATTAGAAGAATTATTAATAAAAAATTTATCGAGAATAATATTCAAATACCATTTCCTCAAATGGATTTGCACTTTAAATCAAAAAGCCCAGAAATAGATAGAATAATTTGATAATTATTTTTAAAAAAATTGAGAAAAAATCATATTTTCAATAAATATTGAATAAATTACAGTTAAAAAAATAAAATAACTATGAACATTTTAGGAATTGATATTGGTGGAACAGGAATTAAAGGTGCTTTAGTTGATACAAAAACGGGGAATTTAACTTCTGAAAAACATAGAATAGCTACTCCAAGACCTGCAACGCCAGAAAAAGTTGCAAATGCAATTCAAAGAATGGTAAATCATTTTAATTGGAAAGGAGCAATTGGTTGTGGCTTTCCAACCCCGCTTCTACACGGAAAATGTTTAACTGGTGGAAATTTACATGAAGAATGGAAAGGTGTTCAAGTTGATCAACTTTTTACCAACAAAACAGGTAATGAGTATTCAATTGTTAATGATGCGGATGCCGCTGGACTTGCTGAAATAAGTTTTGGAGCTGGTAAAAACAAAATGGGGGTTGTAATAATGATAACTTTAGGTACAGGAATTGGTTCAGGTATTTTTTTAGATGGTAAATTATTACCAAATACAGAACTTGGACACGTTTTATATAAAAACGGTGAAATTTTCGAAAAATATGCCGCAGATTCTGTAAGGAAAAGTGAAAAATTAACCAGAAAAGAATGGGGAAAAAGATTGCATAAATACTTTGATCATATCAACTTAATTTTATCTCCAGACCTATTTATAATTGGTGGAGGAGCAAGTAAAAAATTGGGCAAATTTATTGATCAAATTAAAATTGACACGCCAATTGTTGCTGCAGAAGCAGAGAATGAAGCTGGTATTATTGGAGCTGCAATGGCTGCTAATTTCCAAATTAAATAGGTTTTTCAATTTAATTTTTAAGTATTATTAATTGTACTACAATAAGGTTTTTAGGTTTTATTAATATTCTGTTGATAATTGGATTTTGCAAAACTCAAATCATTTGGAAATTCAATCAATAAGTCTAACAATTTATCTTTGCTAATTTGCTCTTTATTTTCCATAATATTTTTCACTAAAACTTATTTAATTATATTTCTTTTTAAAATGATACTCCACTCCTTTTTTATACTTTTACTCCCTCAATACAGTAATTACTTATATTGATATTGTATTAAAAGATTCTAATTATTTTATACAACAACTATAAAATGACGCTTTTTCAAATTTTAGATATTTTAGGAGTAATTTCCTTTGCAATTTCGGGTTCGCTAGTTGCTATGCGAAAAAGATTAGATCCGTTTGGTGTTTTTATTATTGCCTTTGCAACATCTGTAGGTGGAGGTACTTTAAGAGATGTACTAATTGGAGCTAAACCAGTTTTTTGGATGAAAAACACAACTATTATTTTTCTAATTATAGGTTCCTATTTATTTGCTGTTTTATTTCGAAACAAACTAAAATACCTAAATAAATCGCTTTTTTTATTTGATACTATTGGTTTAGGATTGTATACCATTATGGGTACAGAAATTGGATTAAAAGCTGATTTTCATCCAGTTGTAATAATTTCAATTGCAACCATGTCGGCATCATTTGGAGGAGTTATTAGAGATATACTATGTAATGAAGTCCCTGTAATTTTTAGAAAAGAAATCTATGCAACTGCTTGTGTTTTTGGAAGTATAACCTATTTGAGTTTGTATTACTTAACTATTAATGAAACATTTATTTACATTGCAACTTCTGGTGTTGTAATTACTATTCGATTAATTGCTGTCATTTTTCATTTATCATTACCAACTTTTTATTCAAAAAAATAAAATGGATTTTTCTTATTTTAAAAAACATCTCACAAAATTATCAAACGCAGAAATTGGAGGCTTACACGCACAGTTTAAATTAGCACCTAAAATTAGAAAACAATATTCAGAAGATTTCATTTCTTCAAAAAACCCAATAAAAGCAGCAGTTTTAGTGATTTTTTATCCAGATTCAAAGGGTGAACTAAATTTTTTATTAACCCAAAGAGCAAGTTATAAGGGTACACATTCCGCCCAAATAAGTTTTCCTGGAGGTAAATTAGACTTGCAAGATGAATCTCTTAAAAACACCGCTTTACGAGAAGCAAAAGAAGAAATTGGCATTGTTACAAATGATGTAACTATTTTTAAACAAATGACAGAGGTTTATATTCCACCAAGTAATTTTATTGTAACTCCTTTTCTAAGTTATTTAAATTACACACCATTGTTCAAAAAAAATTATGAAGTTGAAGCATTAATAGAAGTAGCTCTTTCCGATTTTTTAAATGAGAATGCTTTAACATCCACTATTTTATCCACATCATACGCCAATAAAATTGAGGTACCTTGCTTTAAATTAAACAATTACATTGTTTGGGGAGCTACTGCAATGATGTTAAGCGAAATCAAAGATCTAATAAATAAAATTCATTAAATTTTCACTAAATTTGTCACAACCAAAACCAACTAAATGCCAATTTTTAAGAGAAATCCGTTCGGACATATTCTATTTTTGAAAAGATGGCTAATTCGTTTTTTTGGAATTGTTTCTCACGGAAGATACCGCAGATTTAACAGTCTCCAAATTGAAGGGTCCGAAATTATTAGAAATTTACCAGAAACGAATGTTCTGTTTGTTTCTAACCATCAAACTTATTTTGCAGACGTTGCCGCCATGTTTCATGTTTTTAATGCCTCGCTAAAAGGTAGAGATGATTCAATTAAAAACATTGGATATATTTGGAAACCCAAATTAAATATCTATTATATTGCCGCTTCAGAAACTATGAAAGCCGGTTTATTACCAAAAATATTTGCTTATGTAGGTTCTATCTCTATTGACCGAACGTGGAGAAGTCAAGGAAAAGACATAAAACGTCAAGTAAAAATGTCCGATATTAGTAATATTAGAAAAGCATTAGGCGATGGTTGGGTAATAACCTTTCCCCAAGGCACAACAACCCCTTTTAAACCTATTAGACGTGGTACTGCACACATTATTAAAACCTACAAACCAATTGTTGTCCCAATAGTTATTGATGGTTTTAGAAGAGCATATGATAAGAAAGGATTGCTAATTAAAAAAAGAAATGTTTTACAATCAATGGTTATAAAAGAACCTCTAAAAATTGACTATGAAAACGAAACCTTTGAAGAAATTGTTGAAAAAATTCAATTTGCAATTGAGCAACACCCTTCATTACTAAAAGTTATTACTCCTGAAGAATATAAGAAACAGGAAGATGAATTGAATAAAAAACGTAAGTTTTGGAGTTAATTAATAAAACTAAGGCTGACTAAAAAGTAAAATTTTCGTCAACCTGAACTTGTTTACTCATCCATTTCTTATTTTAAATAAAGAATTCGTGAATCTTCGATTTCAGGTTCTCATTGTGATTGATTATCAGCATGATAAGATTCTGAAACAGGTTCTGAATGATGGATTTCAGCACTTTTATACAGCCCCAGTTTTATTAAAATATTAATTTAACCAAGAATTTAACATCCAAATTGTTTTTTCTTGCTCTGCAATAAAATCGCTCATCATAGAATTTGTTCCTTCATCATTAGCTCCATCAGATTCATTTAAAATACTTCTTTCAATTTTTAATAATTCTGATAGTGAATTAATTACTAAACTCACCGCTTCAACATCATTTGATATATTTTTGCCTACTGGCACCTTTGCATTTTCACTATAGTCTGCAAAAGTATGCAACGGTTTTCCTCCCAAAGTTAAAATACGTTCAGCAATTAAATCGATCTTCTCTTGAGAATCTGTATAAAACTCCTCAAACTTTAAGTGCAATTCAAAAAAGGATTTTCCTTTAATATTCCAATGTAATCCTCTTAAGCTTTGGTAATAAACTTGAAAACTTGACAATAAGCCATTTAAACTTAATGCTAAACTCTCAGTTTTTTCCTGATCTAATCCAATAATAGTTTTGTTCATTTTTTTATTATTTAATAAATTAAAATTCATTTATTTTATTTCCAAAACAAATTTATTTTAAAAAAACTTCTTTTTATTATAAACATAATCGATAGTTTTAATATCTTTATCGTAAAAATTTATAGTTATGACAATTACCCAATTAAAATATGTTCTAGCTGTTGCAGAACACCAAAATTTCACTGTTGCTTCTGAGCATTGTTTTGTTACACAGCCAACATTAAGTATGCAAATTCAAAAACTTGAAGATGAACTAGGGACTAAAATTTTTAATCGAAATAAAAAACCAATTCAACTTACTGAAATTGGAAAAAAAATAATTGATCAGGCAAAAATTATAGTTGATGAAAGTAATAGAATTAGTGATATTGTAGATCAACAAAAAGGATTTATTGGAGGTGACTTTAAATTAGGAATAATCCCAACAGTAATGCCAACTCTTCTACCAATTTTTTTAAAATCTTTTATTAAAAAATATCCAAAAGTTAATTTAAAAATTGAAGAACTTACCACTGAGGAAATTATTAAAAAACTAACAGATGGGCATATAGATGTTGCCATTGCAGCCACACCTCTTGAAAATGAAAACATAAAAGAAAGAGTACTTTATTATGAACCTTTTATTGGCTTTATTCCAAGTGAACATCGATTATTTAAGAATACCACCATTGATATAAATGATTTAAATATTGAAGACATATTATTGCTTGAAGATGGGCATTGTTTTAAAGAAAATGTAATAAATTTATGCAGCACCTTTGGTCAAAAAAATCAACATTTTCAGTTGCATAGTGGTAGTTTTAACACACTAATTAAACTCTCTAAAGAAGGATTAGGAATGACTTTGCTACCTTATCTACAAACGTTGGATTTAAATGATAAAGACAAGCTCTTTTTAAGAGAATTTAAAGAACCGGTTCCTGCAAGAGAAGTAAGTATCATTTACCACAAATCGCATTTAAAAACCCATTTAATAGAAGCTTTAAAAAATGCAATAGATGGTTTAGTTAGAGGTGTAATAGCCTTTAACGATGTAAAAATAATAAGCCCTATACATCAAAAAAAAGAAGCCTAAAGGCTCCTTTTTTTTGATTCTACAATTGATAAACATTTATGAAGATCTGGTTTATTTTGAGTGAACTCCCTTAACCAAAAGTACAACTCTTTCACTTCATAAGGTAATAGTCTTTCAAAGGCTTTTTCTAATTCTTTTTTAAACAATTCTAAATTAAAGCTAACTTTTTCGAGTATCGTTTTTGTATACTCAAACATTGCTCTTGCCATAAATTAAAAATTTTTAGTTGGTAAAATAAGAACGTAATTTAATATATTATTATTACACTAATTTACAATAAAAAAACCACATAATAAAATAAAATATGTACTTAACTTAGAATCAATTAACTATAGATTATTTATTTTACCAAGTAATTTTAAAGCTGTTTCCTCAAGGGCTACATTTATACTTTTAAAATGCGCTTTTTTATTTTCTACTTTTTTTACATTTACTTTTTCAATTAATCCATCAAATGCTTCAATTGCCTCATCAATAATTGCTTCAGCTCCTTTTTTATCACTGTTAGGATTCATAATTTCCCAAGTGTAACATTCTTCAATAATGTCAGCTAGAACATAATTAATATCTTTTTTCAAATTTTGTATACTCGCCATAACTTATGTATTTAATTAATGCTGCAAATTTACATGAAAAGCATCATTAACATAAATTTAATAACTATTTTATTCAAATATTTAAATTAAATTTTTACTTTTGATGTAATTATGAAAGTTTTTACAAATACATATTCAATTATTTCCTCTATTCTAATGGAAGCCAAGTCTATTATTTATTCGATTTGCAATGTCTATGTTATGCGTAATTTTATGCAACAACATATATCCGTTACAAAAAGCACTTTCAATATAAATTGAAGATAATTTTAAAAAATATATTTTAAAAGGTGCTTTTCGTAAAAAGCACCTTTTTTTTGTCCAATAAATTAATAATTAAAATAAAAGCATTATGAAACAATCCAAAATTTTACGACAGGTCAATCTAATAATTAATATGCTTTATAAGTATATAATTTCAAATAACAAAACTCCAATACCCATACCAATTAGAATAAATACTTAAATAAAATAAATTATGAAAAATTTAGAAAATTTAATCACAAGTCCTATAAAAAAGTTCACCGTTACAACAAACCATACAAATAATAGCAATGCCTTGCTTTCTAATGTTTTATTTAATGAAATGGAACATTTTTCGAAAGATGTTATAAATAAGCAAACTCATATTGCTTCCCCAAATCCTCAATTATATAAATTGCAAATTCTTAAAAATGCCCATTTAGGAGATTGTTTATTATTAAAGTCCCAAATTAAAAAATTAAATCAATCCGAATTACAACTAGTTGTGGTTGCTGCAATTGAAAAAAAAACAGGTGAAAATATTATTTGCAAGGCTATTTTTAAATTTTCGTTAAAGGATTATAATATATCAAAAGCTTCCTAACTTTAAAATAAGTAAAAGGAGTCTGTCTAAAAACTAAAATTTTAGTTAACCTGTGTTTCGATTTCACTCAGCAACCAGTTATTGGGCTAAGTCGAAATACAGGTTCTTATAATTATTAATTATCAGTATGATGAGATTCTTCTCTATCGATCAGAATGACAAGCATCGCTGTGCTTCTTTTCATTTTAATAATAAAAGCCTCAAAAATTGAGGCTTTTAATTATTAACTAAAAATTAGAAATTCTTATTTATTTTTTCTCCAATTTTACCATTAAAACATCGTGAGATTGAATTTCTGCTTTTAAGTTTTTTGAAGTATCTCCTAAATTTTTATGATTATATAAATCTCTAATATTAAATTTTTGAGATTTACCTTCCATTCTTTTCCCATTTACATCATCTCCAATTTCATGCTTTTCCCAATCAAAATTTAAATTTGCTGGAGCATCACTCATATTAACAAATGTAATTGCCCAAGCATCATTTACAAGAGGCTTTACCCAAATTTCAAAATCACCTTCATTTGAAAAACGAAACCCTTGTATTCCCAATTTATCTTGATTTACACCAATAACCTCTTTATTTGTAAGCGTTTTAATTGTTTCTTTAGTAGCAACTCGTAAATCGTTCCCCATAATTAATGGTGAAGTTAGCATACTCCACATTGCAAAATGACTTCTATCTTCAGCAGCAGTCATTCCATTTCCAACTTCCATCATATCAAAATCATTCCAATGTCCAGGTCCGGAAACTTTTCTAATATCTTTTCTCATATTAATAATTTTCCAAACTCCCCAAGAAGACCAAGACCCATGACCCACTTCACAATCCCAACAATTAATAATATCTCCTGTAACTCTCCAAGCATGGCCTACTTCTTTAGCCCATTTCCAAGGCTCATTATCTCCCCATTCACAAATACTAAAAACAACTGGTCTTCCAGCTGATTTTAGGGCATCTCTCATTGTTATATAAGCTCCTTCAGCATTTAATTTATCTGTATTGCACCAATCATATTTTAAATAATCTACATTCCAAGAAGCATATGATCTAGCATCTTGATATTCAAAACCCCTACTACCCGGATAACCAGCACAAGTTTTTGAACCGGCACAATTGTACAATCCAAATTTTAATCCTTTAGAGTGAATATATTCTGCAAGTGCTTTCATTCCATTTGGAAATTTTACTGGATCTGCAATTAAGTTTCCGTTTGTGTCACGTTCTTTTGCCATCCATCCATCATCTAACACAATATATTTATAACCTGCATTTTTAAAACCTAGTTCAACAAACTTATCGGTGATATCTTTAACCAATTGTTCATTAATATCTGTGCCAAATGTGTTCCAACTATTCCATCCTAATGGCGGAGTTTCAGCCAATCCTTCAAATTTTTGAGCAAACGCATTAATTGAAATTAAAGCTATAAAAATTACTACTATATTTTTCATTTATTATAAATTTAAAAAAACCCTGTGAAATTATCTCACAGGGTTTTAAAGTATTACATGTTAACTCAAACTATTAATAATAAACAAAATATTTTTATAATTTTTCAAATCTTATGTTGTCTAAAGAAAAGTTTAACATTGAAGTTCCATCACTATAAGCTGCTCCAAACTCCCCATCTACCTGACTAAAATCTGATACTCCTAATGTAGCTGCAGGAATTGTAATAGTTTGCCAACCTTTACCACCTTCTAAATCTGTTGGGTCATAACTAAAAAATATATCTCCACCAGAACCTTGAAATCTAAATTTAATTACACCATCACTAAAAACCTCGATAACATTTATATCAAACTTAAAAGCATAATTATTAATATCTGTACCAATAGCTGCAGGTGTAAAGTTATCTCCTCCATTTCTAAAGAATAAACCATTCCAACCACCACCTTGTACTCCGGTAGCGTTAAAAAATGGCGTTCCATCTGCACTATTTGCTGCATCAGTTACTGGATTTCCAGGAACATCTCCCCACCAAGAACCATATGGGCTATCAACATTAAAATCAAAATATACGTAAGCATCTTCAGCAACTGGTTCTACTCCTCCACCTGCTTCTTCAAAACGTACATTATCAATAGAAAAGTTTAAAATTGAATCTCCACTATAAGCTGCACCAAATTCACCATCTACTAAACTAAAATCTGAAACACCTAATAAATTAGCTGGTAAAACAACTGTTATCCAACCAGACTCTTCTATTTGAGAAAGATCATAATCATAGAATACATCTCCAATAGAACCTTGAAATCTAAATTTAATTACACCAGAAGTTGGCGCTTTCATATTAATATCAAACTTAAATTCATAAGCTTCTAAATTAGTTCCAATTGCTGCTGGTGTAAAGTTATTCCCTCCATTTCTAAAGAACATACCATTCCAACCACCACCTTGTACTCCAGAAGCATCAAAAAACGGTGTTCCATCAGCACTTGCCGCAGCATCAGAAACTGGGTTTCCTGGTACATCTCCCCACCAAGAATCAAATCCATTCCCATTAAAATCAAAATATACGAAAGCATTTTCAGCCACAGGTTGTAATCCGCCAGCACCTGCAATTCCTAAACTTTGGGCAAGGTCACTTGGAATTAATATTTTATTT
>TARA_R110001583_G_scaffold14595_1_pt1 | contig 15879 bp, 18 predicted proteins | sample TARA_R110001583 | Tara Oceans TARA_R110001583 (sample SAMEA4398432) | marine metagenome | biome: Polar Biome; feature: [MES] marine water layer (ENVO:01000295) within the mesopelagic zone...; material: water (ENVO:00002006), including particulate matter (ENVO:01000060) such as...... | reverse complement strand
TTAGAGTCTTGTTGTCGTTCGTCACCTAAAAATATCATTTTAGAGTCTTTACCAAGTCTAGTCATAATAGTCCTTATATTTTCTTGTGAAATATTCTGTGCCTCATCTATTATTATAATAGACCTGTCTAAATTAATACCCCTCATATAGGCAATTGGTAACTCCTCTATGGTTTTTAATTCCCGTAATCTAGAAGTTATAGACTGCCCAACAATCTTTTCGAAGTTATGTACAAACGAAAACATAAACGGTTCCATTTTTTCACGTAGGTTACCTTTTAAGAATCCTATTTCTTCGTTTTTAAGTGTAGTTACCGACTTAACAATAACAATCTTTTTGTATTTACCATTACGTTTTATTAATTTTAAAGCTTCTGCACAAGCAAGAAAAGTTTTACCAGTACCAGCTGGACCAGAACAAATAACAACTTCTTTTTCTTTTATAGCATTAACTAAAATTTTTTGATTTTCTGTTTTGCACTTAACCCTTATGGTCATAGTGTCAGTCATTCTAGTCTCTTCTGTGTTATTTTGATAAATCCATTCCTCCACCTCAGCTTGTTCCTCCTTAGATAATTTATTTTTTCTTTTTCCCATTTTAGTGTAGTTCTTCAAATTTTATTTTAAACGCTTCTTTTTCTATAGAATTAAGGTTTTCATACCACTTAAGGAAGTTACCACCGTTTATTTTTCCATAGTTTAACCAAACCTCCTCTTTTAGCTGTTCTACTAATATAGGGCTATTGTTTATAAACATTAAAGGTCTATTCATTCTATTTAATTTATTACTGTGATTTAAGCATATCACTTATGTTTATTGTGGTAGGTAACCCTTTATCTTCGTTACTACACGTACATAATTTTTTATTTGCAACTAATGATGATGCCTTTAACAAACTCTCAAAGGTTCCAGCGTCTGACCACCACGAATATAGAAAATGACAACTCATTAATCCGTCCTTAACATAAAAATTGTTAACATCGGTAATCTCTAACTCACCCCTATCAGAAGGTGTTAAATTTTTAATGTAGTTAAACACATTGTTATCATACACATATAGTCCTGTTACACATAAATTAGATTTTGGATTTTTAGGTTTTTCCTCAATGGACATGACGTCACACTTACTACCCTTTCTTACAGTAGCAACTCCGAATCTTTCTGGGTCATGAACCTCCTTTAAAAATATCCTTGCCCCACCATCAAAATCCTCCAAATCGGAAGTGGTTATTTTGTCGTCAAATATGTTATCCCCTAAACATACAGCTACATTAGAAACCCCAACAAACCTTTCACATAGACTTAAAGCTTGTGCAATTCCACCAGCGTCGTCTTGAATCTCATAGGATAGTCTAATGCCCATGTCTCTACCGCTGCCTAACAGGTTAAGTATTTCACCACAATGTTCACGTCCAGAAACAATCATAATGTCTTTACAACCCATTTTTTTAAGTGTCTCTAGTGGGTAATAAATCATTGGTTTATCGTAAACCGGTAATAGGTGTTTATTAGTAACCTGTGTTAAAGGGTACAGTCTACTTCCTGTACCACCAGCTAATATAACACCCTTTAATCTTTTTGCCATTATAATCTAATTTATTAATAATAATACGAACATCCAAAGAACAGTAAATATTCCCATCCATAATACTATCTTTGTAATGTTTTTAATCATTTTATTTTTTTTAAAATCTCATCAGTTATATCCTCTGCTACATCATTCTCCCTTCCTTCTTGATAGGCTGTCACTACTTTATCACTAAATTCATCCTGGGTGACTATAGCTTCTATCTTACCTAAACCTTCTAAACCCATCAACTCTCTCACACCCAATATCCCCCTATGTGAAAATGAGTAAACAATTTTTTCTTTATCTATATATCTTTTATTAAAACCCACCTTACCCTTCGTAATACTCCAACCAATACTCAATCATTTCATCTAACATTGTTTCAAATGTGTAATTATGTTTCCACCCAAGTACTTTTTTAGCTTTATCACAGTCACCTTTTAAAAACTTCAATTCCTCCTTTCTTAAAAATTTCTTATCTAATTCTACATAGTTATCAGGGTTTAATTCAAGTGATGTAAAAACATAATTAACTAAATCTTTTACTGTGTGTGATACACCTGTTGAACATACGTAATCATCTGATACGTCTTTTTGTAACATTAACCACATAGCGTAAACATAATCCTTAGCGTGACCCCAATCCCTACTAGCGTCCATATTACCTAATTTTAAACTATCTGACAAACCTAATTTAATCCTAACAGCTTGTTTAACAACTTTATTGGTTACGAAGTTGGTACCTCTTCTAGGCGACTCATGGTTAAACAATATACCATTTGATATGTGCATATTATAAGCGTTTCTATAGTTTCTACAAATATTGTACCCATAAACTTTAGCACAACCATAAGGTGATACCGGGTTCATATGGGTTGTTTCTCTTTGATACCCGTCATCATCAACGTTATTACCAAACATTTCTGAACTACTAGCTTGGTACATTTTTGATGATGGACACGTCAATCGTATTGCTTCTAGTAAATTTAATGTGCCTGTTGCTATTGAGTGGGTTGTATAAATTGGCATATCAAAACTAATTCTTACGTGTGATTGTGCTGCTAAGTTATACACCTCATCTGGATTACATAATTGTAACACCCTTATTAAAGACGACATATCTAACATGTCAGCATATTCTAAATTTATTTGATTAAATACTTCGTCAGGAATCCTAGCTGTTTGATTTTCTGCTACTGAATTTCTTTTAAGGATTCCCCACACTTCATAACCCTTTTCTAACAATAATTCTGCAAGGTAACTCCCATCTTGTCCATTTATTCCTGTAATTAACGCTTTTTTCATATTTTTATCTTGTCTGTAAATAAGGGTCAACAAATTTTTCTGCTGCCGTATTTTTAATTATGTTTGTTATTTTTAATATTTCTTCCTTTGACAAACCAGGGTGATTTGGTATATAAAAACCATATTTATCTATTTGTGATACGTTTGGTAATTCTTTTCTACCATATTTTTTAACGTAAAAAGGTTGTGTACCCATAGAACCACATATCATAGGTCTAACTTCTATATTTTCTTTTTGCAATCTTGCAACCATAGCGTCTCTATACTCATGTATTACAGGATACGCGAAATTAGACGTAAAACCTTTTTCTTCTATATTAGGGGATATACCCGATAACTCTTTCTGATATATCTTAAAATTCTCGTTTCTTTTTTCACATATAGAATCCAACTTATCTATTTGACTTAATCCTATAAATGCTTGTAAATCTGTGGACCTTAAATTAAAACCTGAGTGATAAAAAGTGTAAAGAGAATCAAAGTCTGATGTCTTCCACTTATCCCTTAATTGTTTACTATACTCTTTACTAGCATCTCTATCCCATCCGTGACTTCTTATCGATTTTAGTACTTCATATAATTCTTCGTCATCTGTAGAAACAAACCCACCTTCTATTGTTGAGATGTGGTGTCCGAAGTATGTGGAGAAACTAGACATCAATCCAAAAGTACCTAATTTTTTACCATTATATTTTGAACCCATACTTTCACATGTGTCTTCTAAAAGAATTACACCATACTTTTCACATAAATCAGATATTTTTCTCATATCAGGAACCAAACCTAATACTGAAACTAATAATAAAACTTCTGGTTTCGTCTCATTAAATATTTTTTCTAGATGATTCAAGTCTACAGATAAATCTTCCATATTTGAATCACATAATATAGGTGTCATACCTAATTGTATTACTGGAGCTAAATCTGTTGCCCATGCTACTGACGGAACTACAATTTTAGAATCCCTACCAATTCTACCTGCTTCAACTAAAGCCCACAACATTAAAAGATTTGCAGAAGAACCTGAATTACAAAATACTGTATTTTTTGTTCCTAGCCACTTTGACCATTTTTTCTCTAACTCTAAAGTTATAGGTCCTTTTGTAAGTCTAGGATATTTTCCTAACCAATCAATAAGGTTATCTATATCTTTATTATCTATTGTATCATTAACTAATTTTATCATATTATTTTTCGCATATTAAAATGTAACATTCATTTTCTGTGTTTATCGAAGGTCTATCTGGTATTACCTCTACATTTGAAAATATATTTTTGAATTTAGATATACTAATATCTTTTCTATAAACATCATTCATAGTGCAGTACGTGTATCTTGTTTTAGATAAAATATTTTCTAAATAAAAATCAAAACTATCATCATTCATTTCAGATATAGCACTGTCACTTATACCCAAATGATAGTCCTTAATTTTTATATTATCAATATCATAATAATATTGTCCAAACCCCAAATCATACTTAGACATACACTTTTTAGCCAACCTAATAGCTTCAACACAATCAATCATAGTGTATGATTTTATATCGTTAATACAAGATATTATTTTAGCTTGTCCGCCAAACCCCGAACCTATTTCCACAATATCACTATCTGTTAAATCACCAAAATATTTTTGTATATCACCAGCAGCTTTTGCGTATCTCATAGTATTTGGTGAAAATTCACCATCCTCCCCACATGTAAATGTTGGTGGACCACCAATAGAATCATTTTCTTTAAACTTATCGAAATGTTTTATAAAGTCAGGGTGATTAGACACAACCCAGTCATAAAACATATTACATGTTGGTTTACCGTGACTATCACACCCTACCACTTGTGAATAGTTTCGGTTACTTTTAAAGTTATTAAATGATGTGTCATTTTCACAAGCGTCCAAACACGATGACTTATAACTAATCGATATATCTTTATTGTGCAAGGCACAATTCCAACCTTCCTTAACTGATTTTTCCATAAACTTTTTTAATTCCTTTTTTTAAGCTAGTAAATTCAAAATTAGGCAATATAGCCTTAAGTCTTTTTGAACTAACATCCTTTCTATATTGACCATCTAACTCTGGCTTTGAGTAGATTATTTTATAATTCTTATCTAAACCATCCAAGGCCATTTCAGCCATTTCGTTTATTGAATAGTTGTAGTCAGGAGCAACGTTGAAGTTTTCTTTGATGTCCTTATCTATTACTTCTTTAATTATCTTAGATAAATCTCCCGCGTACATAAATTGTCTAAGTGGTTTTCCCGTACCTAATAAACTTAACTTACCGTTGGACTCTTTAATCTTTTTAAGTAACGCTGTTATAAAATGCATTTTAGCACCATGTTCAAAATTATCTAACTCACTATATAAATTACAAGGAATTAAATAGTTGTACTCTGTTCCATATTGTTGGTTATAAGCGTCTATTTGAACCGCTAAACATCTTTTTGCGTACCCATAACTAAAATTAGTTTTTGCCGGAGGACCTAGGAATAAATCCTTTTCTGTCATAGGATAACTTTCTACGATATCAGGATATATACACGTACTAAGAATACCAACGAATTTTTTTACATTATATAATCTACTCGCTTTTAACGTATTAGTATTCATTAAAATATTATCATCAAAATACTCAGCTGGTTTAGCCATATTATCTTGAATACCCCCAACTTTCGCAGCTAAATGGATAACGTGTGTTGGTTTCACATCTTCAAACAATGATACAACCGAACCCCAATCTCTTAAGTCTATATCACTCCCAGTATAAGTTGCGTTAGGTAATATTTTTTGAAGGTGTTTTCCCACCATCCCCTTTCCACCTGTAACTAGTATTTTATTCATATAAATCACCAAAATATTTCATTAGATATTCATCTAAAACTATTTTATCTCTATGTTTTTTCACTGAGAGTATATCCCTAAAATGTTTTATATCATTTTCAGGTTTATGTAGAGAACTCTCATTTAATCCGTAGCTTTTATTTTTTAATTGGTCGTACCATTCGTCAAAATAACAGTTACCACCCTTATCCCAACCACCCATATTATAAAACGATATTCCTGTAATATAAAGATGTTTTATATCATAATTTAGTAGAGCTAAAATACCTACAAACCCAGTATTAGGTAGTGAACCTAAATAGTCATATAAATAACCAGGTTTACCCTGATTCCAATGTTCGTCAGATTTTATATGATGGTCTGGAATGTTGTGTACTGGAACACCCAAATCATTAAACCAAGTTTCCTGTAAAGGTGTTTCACTAGACCTAACCATTGGTTGTAGTAGATATTTCCGTTCTTTAACCCACTCTAAATCTTGACCTAAATGGTGTCTATCGTGTGAGTTATAACTATGCACTAAAATATCCGTTCTACTACCATAATCAATTTCCTTACCTGTTTGTCCCATAAAACCAACAGGTGGGTCACCAACCCTCATAACAATATCGTGAGAATCTATATGATTTCCCATTGACATCCCTTGAATGTTTGGTGCTGGACCAACGTAAGCTACCGCTTTATTTTTTATTATACCGTTAAGAATTTCGTCTCTTACGTAGTCATCCCCTAAGGTGTTATTTATTAAATCCATATTCCTCTAAATATTCTTTCATATTATCAATTGATATGTTCATTAAAAACATACCACCAACACCTCTTGTTAAAACACAGTTTATATGACCTGTTAAATTATTCTTCTTATCTTTTTTTAACGCATTTATAAAATGGTTTATACTAACATCGGTATCAAAATTAATATTGTGTACACTAAAAATAAAATCTTTTAAATCATTATATAAATCTATATTAATAAAACCTAATTTCATAGATATAAAATTAGATATATCCATACCAAAACAAACAGAAATTCCGTGTGGGTACCTATAGTTTGTTGTGTTTTCTATAGCGTGACCAAAAGTGTGGCCATAATTTAATAACAACCTTTCACCTTGGTCGAACTCATCCCGTTCCACAAAACCTTTTTTTATTTCTAAACACCTTTTAGTTATTTTTATTTTATCAGTTTTATAATATTTTTTATAAAAATCAAAATCTTTTTGGCCTGAAACTAAATAGAAGTGTAACATCTCTCCTAGTCCAGATATAATTTCTTTTTCACTAAGAGTTTTTAGAAATGACTCACATATTATAATTTCATTTGGTGGATTGAAATTACCTAGTTGATTTTTATACGATTTAAAGTTTATGGAAGTTTTACCACCTATACAACTATCACCTTGTGCCAATAGAGTTGTCGGTAGAAATACCCAATCCACCCCCCTAAACAAAATTGATGATATAAACGACACTATATCTTGAGTAACTCCACCACCTATAGCTATTAGTTTATTTTCTCTACTAAAAGGTGTTTCTATTATCTTTTGAATTATGGTGGGTAAGTAAGAGTAGGACTTTGTTTTTTCCGTAGCTTCTATTTCTATAACAACTAAACCACTATTATTTATAGAAATGTTCTTATCTATTATTACCACATCACCATTTTTATAGTCGAGTAAACCAACATCGAACTCCTTTTGGAACGTTATTCCGTATTTTTTAATTGATGAGTTTATTATCATGATATTAAAAATCCTCCGTCAACAACTATGTCTTGTCCAGTTATATACGTATTAAAATCACTACATAAAAAAGCAACAACATTGGCAATTTCAGATGGTTCTGCCATCCTATCCATTGGTACTTTTTTTATTAAATTATCTTTTTGTTTTTCTGAAAGTATCTTTGATGTTAGTTCTGTATTTGTAAACCCTGGTGATACGGAATTTACTAATATATTTTTATTTGCAAGTTCTATTGCCATTGTCTTAGTCATTCCTTTTATAGCGTATTTTGAGGTTGTGTAACTAGTCCTTTGGCCAATTGATTTAGTACCCCAAACAGAAGAAATGTTGACGACCCTACCCCAATTATTTTTAACCATATTTTTTATCACATATTTAGATATAACCATAGGAGCCTTAACATTAACTTTCATAATCCTATCAAAGTCATCTTCTATAATGTCCTCAAAATAGTCTATTTTATTTATTCCAGCATTATTTATTAATATATCTACATCATCAAAATCTATATTACTTTTTAGAAATTCTGCTATATCATCTTTTTCAAAATCACAATCTTTACTGTTTATAGATACTACATCACCACCCAAACTAACTAATAATTCAGATATCGACTTACCAATACCTTTTGTACCACCAGTTACTAAGATTTTTTTATTTGAGAAATCTATATTCATCTTAACCTTAGTTAAGTGGGTTTCTAGATAACGGTTGTGACGTTCCTTTTCTTATAACTTCGTCTGAAATTGAAGGACATTCTGCACCACAAGCGTGAATTAAATCATAAAATAATATTAATGTAAGTACTTCTACTGTATGAAAATACTTACAATCCATAACCACATTATTTATATCATCACCTAACACACCCCTATCTTGACCTGCAATCATAGCTGTTTTATATCCATATTTTTTTGCCCAATGACAACAAGAAACCACATTCTTAGAACCACCAGAACACGATAAACCCAAAATCATAGCATCTTTATTCATTTTACCTGTTTTTCTCTGTAACTCTAACCAACGTAAAAATAAATTATTCCAACCATAATCGTTAGCTAAACTTGTAATTAAACACTGACTATCTAAAGATGTTATAGCTTTTTGGATACCGGCTTTGGCAAATAACCTAACACAGTCATCTGCTGCGTGTGCACCTACTGCCCACAAACCACCATTTGCGACTATATATATGTCACTACTTTCAGAAAAGTCTTTTTCTAATTGTTTCCACTCTTTAGTGGCTAATGTTTTATCGAATTTCTCCTCTATGTTTTCAAAATCTATGTGTCTCATCTTTTTATTTTTTTATTTTTTTTATTATCATTTATTACATATAATATAATAAATTTTTTTGGTAATGTATATTATAATACATTTCTATAATTTTGTATATTCATCAAAATCAATATATTCATACCATGGGTTAACAGCTGACTCTGGTGTGCAAGAAAATAATTCTAAATCTTCCGGTATCTGACTAGAACCTTGTTTCCACACTTTTACTATTGTGTCCGCGTTAGGTTTGCCAAAATGCATACCCTTACCAAAATAATCTGGCCTAAAATGGTTAACATCCGTGTCAGCATGTGAAATATACTCACCCCCTTCCTTTGTTATATCCTTATTACTTTCAGCGTCGTCTTTATATCTAGAATCACAACCAACAAAACCTATTTTTTTATAACCTAAGGCATATAATAATTCAACACCCATCCATCCAGCGTTAGGGTGATGTGCTGGTAATTGAATCGACTTATCTACTTTTCTTCCTTGGAACATATTACCAGAACTTTGTATTCTGTATAAATTATCCTCACCCCAATCAAATAATGATATTTTTTTCTCCCCGTCTTGAAATGATGTTTCTGGGTGTATTGAGTTATGGTGTTCGTTATCTAAAATAAAAAAATCTGTATCTTTATGTTTTTTTATAAGACCACCCAAATCCTTATACATACTTCTTATATCATTTCCGTCTATCGCGAGGTAATATTTAGGAACAAATCCCCAATCATCGAAAGCTACATAAGCTCTATTAAATGTAACACAATCATAATTTTTTAATTTGGTCATGTCGATTTTATTAAGACTTGGTCCTGTGCCTATTACAAATGCTGTTTCTGTCATAAACTTTCTTTTATTATTTTTATAGAGTCGTCAATCTCTAATTTTTTTATTGATAAGTTAGGTCTCATTCTTACAGAACGTTTTCCAGTAGGGTTACAAATCATACCATTTTTATATAATCTATTAACAAAGTTATCCCTAATAGAACCTTCCTCAAAATCAAAAGCAAATAACAACCCCGCATTTCTTACATTTATTATACCGTCCAACTCATCCAACCTACTTCTAAAGTATTTACCATACTTGTCTATATTTTCTAATAAATTATATTCTTTAATAGCTTCAATTATATACCTACATCTTATCATATCTACTAAATCACCATCAAATGTGACCGAAAGTCTTTTGGGTATGTCGAAAACATTAGAATGAGATTCTTTAACGAGTATGCCTGATACTTGAGATTTTTTACCAAACACAATTATGTCGGGTTCTATTTCTAAATGTTCAGAATACCAGACTTTCCCAGTAGAACAAAATCCTGTTTGAACCTCATCAAATATAAGTGGTATATCATATTCAGTACACACATCTCGCAATTCTTTCAGTTTTTGTTTTTCAAAATAAGAGTCACCATATGTTGCCTGAATTGGTTCTATAATAACACCCTGAAGATTTTTATTTGAGTTTTTCACATGATGTATAGCCTCCTCAATATTTTCCACACAAGGCCAGAAATTTTTTCCAGGTATATCACCTAATCGTAAGTCTACACCACTAAACCTTGTTGTTAATATGTTCCCTATAGAATTTATGCCATGAAAACTATTTTTTATAGAAAGTATATAACCGTTTTCCCTAGGACCCTTATACCACATTGCAGTTTTAACCGCCGACTCATTTGCTAAAGCTCCTGTACAGGTATAGTGTGAATGGGGGTATTTCCCTATACCAGCAAAATCTATAAAAGAGTTGTTAAACTCCTCAAACTCATCACTTAACATTTCACAGTTAACTATTTTTAATTTTGATACTCTTAGTATATCTTCTTTCCACATCTGTGAATTAAATATTTCGTGGTTGTACCCAAGAGGTAAACTTGAATACATTCCCATAAAATCTAAATAGTATTTTTTAGTGTTTTTATCAAACACGTAACTACCATGACTTTTATCAAAATCAATTTTTATGTTATACACACTAGTCTTATTCATATATGTGGTCGACGTCATCTCTACTTACAGCAAGTCTTATAGCCTGCTTATTCCCAATAGCTGTTATCTTATGTTTTTTATTCCTTTCTATAAAAACAATATCACCCTTCCTAACTGTCAAAGTATCACCTTCCACAAACCATTCCCACTCACCTTTTAATATGTACCACCACTCGTCCCAATCACTATGGTAATGTAGTCTATTTCCTTCACCTGGCATTTGAGCAATTAATGTCGCTCTATTTGATTTAGAATTTATAACAGTGTAAGACCAAGACACATCATCTCTATTGTTATCTATAATATCACTTACTTTTGTTACCGGACTATTGAAATTATATAAATCGTTAAACGATACTCCGTCCTGTGTAAGAACCCGCTCAACATTATGGTCATATACTTTATTTTCGTTATAATATTCTGGCTTTTTATTTTCTGAATTTATTATTGCCTCAGCCAATTGAAAATCTTGTTCTTCATCTATGTCTACTGTAGCGTAACCATCTAATTTAAAAAATTCTATAGTACCATCACCTCCATGGTAACCAGCATTATATTTCTCTATATTTTTAATAAAGTTTTTATATCCCCATGACATAAGTGAACAAGCGTAAGCATTTACAGGTTCTAATAATTGACTTGGTGGTGTTTGTGATTTCTGGTCAAAGTTTATTGGTTTATTTTTATATATTGACTCTATTTTCACCTCCTTTGTAGATATCAAAGTGTCTACTGATTTTGCTTTTTTTACAAATGAAATTACCTGTTCTTTTGTTATAAAAGGTGATGTTGACAATACTTGTATTAGCAGGTCACCCTCAACATTTTTCATAAAATCTAATGTAAAATCATCATTTGTTGCTGTATCTGAAGAGAGTTCTTCAGGTCGTTTGTAAAACTTTATACCGTACTGATTAGCAATCTTTTCAAATACCTCAGATTCAGAATTTATGTATATATCATCAAACACACCTGAATCTTTAACGGTTTCTATTACATGTGATATTAACGGCTTGTTACCTAGTAATCTTAAATTTTTATTTTTAACCCTTTTACTACCTAATCTAGCGGGTATCATAGCTATTATTTTCATGTTATAATTTATTTAATATATTTTTATAAAACCAATCTTCTGTTATCTCGTACTCCATAGCATTCCTATAATTTAACCCAACACCAACCTCCATAGACTTATATAACTTTTCATCTAAAGTATTAAAAATCTCATCAAAATCGTCAATTGTCTTAAAAGTTAACATACCTTCTTCTTTAAAGAAATCACCAATGTTTGGGCACCCCCAATAAACAGGTATTGTACCTAAAAGCATTGGGTCAACAATTTTTTCAGTAAAGTAATTTCTATCAGATATATTTTCTATAACAATAGTATACATGTAATCAGTAATTGCTTCTTCTTTTGATTTAATTGGTTTTGGTGACCCATGGCCGAACAAGTCTATTTTATCTGAATACCTGTCAGCTATCTCATGTCTTAACCTATGACCCTCAAATTGTTTTTTGTTAGAATATATCATAGAGACTAACTTATTTTTAGGGTGTATCCCAAAGTTTTCATGTTTTACCCATCCACCACCAAAAGGTACAAAGCGTGCTTTTTCTGGGTATCTGGTCAACAAATCATAATCATTTGTGAATATAAAATCTAACATATTTATGTAAGAATCTACGTTTAGGTAAGCGTTTCTAACAACACTCCTATTTTCCAAAAACCAACCTATTTTTTGTCTACTTTTTACTCTTGATATCGAGTTAGGGTTAAGATGCATATCTGTAAAGATTGTGATTCCATCATACTCTAATCTATCCCTAACCCAAGAAATGTTATTTGGTTTTTTTTCGTGAATCATTGAATACTTACCACTTTCATTTGCAAGGTGTCTAAAAGATTCATCCCATAAATTTATTAACATGACATCTTTTTCCATTCTTTAGGTATTAAATCTTTTGTGTTATGTGGTATAGCCTTACCAAACCACTTGTCAGGAGCTATAACCCCCTTACCTTTTTTTGGGTCTAACCAAGCACCCCACCAACTAAAACTACTATTTGCTATTATATGATTATTACATCTTGACATTAGGTATAAATCAATGTAATCCAACTCTTTTTGTGAATATATAATTTCAACATCATCGAACACCTCCCCCTTAAAGTTTTCTAGACACCACTCAATGTCGTCAGAGAAAATAAAAAACGTTCTACCTCCTGTTGTGTTAAATGAACTAATTGCGTTTTTATAGTATTCTAGATTTAAAATCGGGTGGTGGTCGGGATATTTTTTATAATCACCCCTCCTTACGTGTACAGAAACAAGGTCTTTTGAGTCATACAGCTTTCCATATTTTGAATTTATGTACTTAGATACTTCTTCTGATTCAGAAAACAACTCACCAATCTCCTTACTATAATCACCAAAATATTGTTCACTTTGGAAGTACCCGTCTAGAATAATATTTTTATCCGTTTTAGGTAGTTTGATGTATTCAAAAGTAGGTTCGTTATAAGAAATTTCCATTCTTTGGTTACCCCCTAAATTTACACCCCTAAAAATATTATCTACATAGGTGTTTATCTCTTTTTGTGCTCTATACGCTGCACCAAAATTATAAAGTGGTTTTTTTTCATGTTCTAGAGCGTATGCCTCACACGTAGCAATCTGAAACATATAATTTCCTAAACCACCTTTTAATCTGATACTTACTATGTTCATCTTAAATATCCGTCGTAATTAACAACCCTATTTTGTATATCAGAAAAACCTTCTTTCTGGAAAGCTATTGATGGGTTGGTACAATAAACATTGAAGCTTTGTTGAACTAGTGTGTAATAGTTATCCACCTGTTTTGATTTCTTAGATAATATTTTCTCTATAACATCATACACTGTAGACTTAATAGCGACACAGTGTATTGCTACTGTATAATGTAATTTTAAAGTCGTTTCATTTATTTGTTTTGGTGGGTGGCTATACTTATGATTTCCCCCGAAATAAATCATATCCCAATCGTCAGGAATATTAGACATATACTTATCTAGGTTATTTACCTCATCACCAAACACAACATCATCTTCTAACATAAGAAAATTAGGTAGATTGTTATCGTTAGCGTACTTAACTAATTTCAAGTTACTCTCTAAGATACCTAGTTCACCATCTAATAAAGCATGTGGTTTTGGTAGTGTTTTACCATCTACAGCGGAAAATCTAGTAACACCTGTTAAGTTAAATTTACTAAATTCTTTTTGTACGTCATCCCACCTATTAGGACGATGGTCCAAATTTATGCAGAATATATCATTAAAGTATTTATTAAAACTCATAGTATTTCTTCATAATTTTTTATAATTTTATTAATAGCATTTTTAGAATGAAATTTATCCACATCTTCAGGTACTTCATTATATGTTTTACCTAAAATATTACCACTTGAGTCCACATCATATATCCATCCAGGACGATTTGAAAGCCAACCCTCTATAGTGGTCCTACCTAATAATATACCAGCTGTCTCATCACAATCACGGATATACTTTTCAACATTCCAGGTAGGCTCAAAATATTTAACGTGTGATTCAGTTATATCATCTAAATAATTAGCTCGTTTCTTACCGACAATCCATAATTCCTTACCATCTTCTTTTGTGGTCTTAATCAAATCTTCTATAGTTAGTTGTCTTAGGTAGTCTATCGTCCCAACAAATAATACTCTGTTCTTTTTTGGTAGTGGGTGATTTTTAAACCTACTCTCATCAAAAGAGTTATATACTACGGTAGTTTTGTCAGGGTCAATATTAAAATCAGTTTCTATGAATTCTTTTATTTCTGGACGTATACATATATATTTTTTTATTCTATCGTCCTTAACAGGGTGCTCTAGTTCTATAACTTCAGAATGTATAGTACAAATTATATTTTTTACATTAAATGCGTTACCATACATATTTAAAAAAGCGTTTGTTATAGGTGTATGATTTAAATGAATAACATCAAACTTAGGGTCAGAAACAGGATACATTTTACCCTTTTCTGTAGTAACATTACCCTTAGGTGTTTGGTATTGTTTTTCACCATCCCCCAACATAAATCCTGGTGGGTTCTGTAAGTCCCATAAAGTTACACCAAAAGTTTTTATTCTTCTAGCTATATCACCACCCACATTAGAACAAATATGTACGTCATGTCCAGATTTAGATAAACCACGAGCTAACTCATACACATATAATTCAGAACCAGTATAATCATTAAAATTTAAACAAGCTATAAGTATTTTTAATTTCTCATTTTTTAATAGGTTCTTTTTAACTTTTACAGGTAACGAAGTACCATACTTTTCAACAAATAATACTCTTGCTTTTTCCCACTCATCATTAGTTGCCCCTATAGATAGATGAGTTATACGTATATCAGAATACACACCAATTTTAACACCATCTAAGTAGTTAGGGAAACAGACACCAACATCATAGAAATGAAAATTAGTGAACGACTCGTCGAACGAATGTTTAAGGTTTTTTCTATTTACAGAGAAAAATACACCGTCAACCAACAAAACATCCTGTAATTTATTACCTGTAGTCTTAGAATAAGTGCTTAACCATCTTTTACCTTCATTTTCATGATACACAGCTCCATGCATTTTAGAAAAATCTTCCCACCACCTACCTGACTCAGGCATAAATCTTGTTCCAGCCACACCCATTATACCGTAATCAGAATTTTTTTTATGGTAGTTAAGAACTTTTCTACCCCAGTTACGAGTATCGAATTTTATGTCGTCATGACAAAAAACTATGATATCGTTCGTAGCTTCCTTTAAAGCCATATTATAAACCTCACTTAAAGAATACTTTCCAGGATTGTCATAAGGTAGAACCTCAATTTTATGTACGCCAGAAGTTGCCTTTATTGTTTCGACAAAATCTTTGTCCACATTTTTACTACTGAACACTACCGTTAAACTCATAATTTATTATTTAACTAATACCAGTACTACCGAAACCACCATCACCTCGTTCAGCTTTACTTATATTATCCACCTTTATTATTTTACACCATCTACCCGATATCACAGGAGACACAACAGCTTGAGCTACCCTATCACCG
>TARA_R110001583_G_scaffold89294_2_pt1 | contig 15909 bp, 15 predicted proteins | sample TARA_R110001583 | Tara Oceans TARA_R110001583 (sample SAMEA4398432) | marine metagenome | biome: Polar Biome; feature: [MES] marine water layer (ENVO:01000295) within the mesopelagic zone...; material: water (ENVO:00002006), including particulate matter (ENVO:01000060) such as...... | reverse complement strand
TACCAGTAAGTTCACGTAAGTAGTAAAGTTTAGCTTGGCGAACCAGACCGCGACGTTTAACTTCAACGCTTCCTACAAGTGGGCTGTGAGTTTGGAATACACGCTCAACACCTTCACCGCTCGAGATTTTACGAACTGTAAATGCTGAATGTAAACCACGGTTACGCTTAGCAATAACAACACCTTCAAATGCTTGAAGACGCTCTTTTTCACCTTCTTTTACGCGAACACGTACAACAACAGTATCACCTTGAGAGAACTTAGGGATATCTGTACGAAGTTGTTCGTTTTCAATTGCTTCTATAATATTGCTCATTTTAATACCTTTTTATGCCTAGTTAACTAATAACATCGCTGTCTAGTTGGAGTCACTTTTCAGAGCAGCAAGCAATTTTGCTTGCTCGTCAGTCAGAGCTAGGTTTTGTAATAAATCGGGTCTTCTTTGTCTCGTGCGTTGTAATGATTGAGTTAATCGCCATTGACGAATTTTCTCGTGATCACCACTTAATAAAACACTTGGCACTTGTTTTCCATCTAACACCTCAGGTCTTGTATAGTGAGGGCAATCAAGCAAACCATCCGCAAAGGAATCTTGCTCTGCTGATTGACTATGACCTAAAACACCCGGTACAAAACGTACCACAGCATCTATTAAAATCATTGCCGGCAGCTCACCACCACTTAACACATAATCACCAACAGACCATTCTTCGTCTATTAAGCTTTCGATTATACGTTCATCTATCCCTTCATAACGCCCGGCCACTAATATCAAAGCTTGAGAGCTTGATAAGGACTGTGCACCTTGATGGTCTAAACGTCGACCTTGAGGAGAAAGGTAAATCACCTTTGCCTCATGCCCTGCCTCTGTTGCGCTCTGTTTTGCTGCGTTGATAGCATCCCGTAAAGGTTGCACCATCATCAGCATCCCAGGCCCACCACCATAGGGACGATCATCGACCGTTCTATGTTTATCGACGGTGAAATCACGCGGATTCCAACATTCGATAGAGAGCAAGTTATTTTTAATCGCTCGACCTGTTACCCCATTCTCGCTAATGGCCCGAAACATGTCCGGGAAGAGGCTAATAACCCCTAACCACATAACTTTTCTCCTAGGGTAATTAGAAATCAGGTTCCCAATTAACTGTAATTATTTGGCTTGTAATATCAACATTCAATACTACTTGCTCTTCGATAAACGGAATTAACCGTTCTTTTTGTCCAAAAGCATCATTCGAGTTGGCTTTTACAACAAGCACATCTTTTGAGCCTGTTTCCATCAAATCAGTGACAACACCAAGATGATAACCTTTGTCAGTATTAACCTGACACCCGACTAAATCGCGCCAGTAGTAGCTTGCTTCCAATTCAGGAAGGTTAGAAGGATCAACCAGAAGATCAAGACCAACTAAGGCTTGCACTTCTTCGCGAACATCATAACCGGCTACTTTTGCAACAAAACCTTTATTGTGGCGTTTCCATTCAGCGATAATCACTTCTTGAAATGCCCCATTAGATTTCATTAACAATGGTTTGTATTGAAAAATGCTTTCTGGATCATCGGTGTAGGAGTGGACTTTTAACCAGCCTTTGATGCCATATACTGCACCAAATTTGCCTATCTCTATTGGTTGTGCTTTATCGCTCACCTATATCTCCTTCACCTGACTGCAATTAAGCAGCTACGGCGTTGTCTTTTACTAATTTAGCTACACGATCACTTAGCTGTGCGCCAAGACCAAGCCAATGCTCGATGCGATCTGTATCTAAACGTAATTTTTCTGCTTGACCTTGTGCAGTTGGGTTAAAGAAACCAACTTTTTCAAGGAAACGACCGTCACGTGGGCTACGGCTATCAGTTACTACCACTTGGTAGAATGGGCGTTTTTTAGCGCCACCACGAGCTAAACGAATAGTTACCATATCGTCCTCTATATATATTATTAAACGTCGAAAGTCAGTGAATTCTGACCACCTGCTTCTGTAGAAAGCCGCAAAATTATACTCTTATTTGAGAAAAGAACAATCAAAATCACAGTTTACAAATGATTCGAAGCAGGAAAAAACAAAAAGCCCCGTTGAAAATTTTTCAACGGGGCTTTAAAATCAGTCAAACAATTGAATTTATTGATTATTATTTTTTACGGAACCCACCTAAGCCAGGCGGTAACCCAGCACCACCCCCCATACCTGGCATCCCGCCGCCGCCAGGCATCATACCTTGCATTCCACTCATCATTTTACGCATACCACCGCCTTTACCAGACATTTTTTTCATCATTTTTTGCATTTGCGTAAACTGCTTAAGCAATTTATTGACATCTTGAATTTGTGTACCAGACCCTGCGGCTATACGACGTTTACGCCCACCTTTAATAATTTCAGGTTTTGCACGTTCTTTTTTATTCATAGAATTAATGATCGCTTCCATTTGATTGGTTGCTTTATCATTTACCTGACTTTTCATTGCATCAGGAATATTCGACATGCCAGGTAATTTGTCCATCATGCCCATCATGCCACCCATGCTTTTCATTTGTACTAGCTGGTCACGAAAATCTTCTAGATCAAAACCTTTACCTTTTTGAACTTTTTTAGCTAACTTAGCGGCTTTATCTTTATCAACTTTAGTTTCAAGTTCTTCGATTAAAGAAAGAACATCACCCATACCTAAAATACGAGAAGCAATACGGTCTGGATAGAAAGGTTCTAACGCATCAATTTTTTCACCCATACCGATAAACTTAATCGGTTTACCTGTGATATGACGAATTGAAAGAGCAGCACCACCACGTGCATCACCATCAGCTTTAGTTAAGATAACACCGGTTAATGGTAACGCTTCATTAAATGCTTGCGCAGTATTCGCGGCATCTTGCCCGGTCATAGCATCAACAACAAATAATGTTTCTACTGGGTTGATCGCTTGATGAAGATCTTTAATTTCATCCATCATCTCGCCATCAACATGTAAACGACCAGCAGTATCGACGATCACCACATCAATAAATTTCTTTTTCGCATGTGAAATAGCAGCATTAGCAATATCAATTGGATTTTGGCTAATATCACTTGGGAAAAACTCAACCCCAACTTCCGCAGCTAATGTTTCTAATTGTTTAATCGCAGCTGGTCGATAAATATCGGCACTCACCACTAATACTGATTTTTTCTCTTTATTTTTTAATAGTAACGATAACTTAGCAACAGACGTGGTTTTACCTGCCCCTTGTAAACCAGCCATCAATAATACTGCCGGCGGTTGAGTTGCTAGGTTTAAGTTCTCGTTGACTTCACCCATTGCCAATTCAAGTTCGTTTTGTACAACTTTAATAAAGGCTTGGCCTGGGTTTAGACTTTTGGCTACTTCTTGGCCAATCGCACGTTTTTTGATTGCACCAATAAAGTCACGTACTACGGGTAAAGCTACATCGGCTTCTAACAGCGCCATACGAACTTCACGTAATGTGCCTTTAATGTTGTCTTCTGTTAATCGACCTTTACCACTGATATTTTTCAGTGACTTCGACAATCTGTCCGTTAAATTCTCAAACATGTTTATGTCTCATAGCTATAAATAATTAGGATTTTTCTATTATACCCGTTATCACTCAAGGTGCAAAACTCAGCAGATGAAGAGATAATAAATGATAGAAAACTGAATAAACTTCGTGCTCAATTAGTGCTATCTAACAATAAATATTGCCTTACAGCTTACCCTCAGGGCCATTAACTTAGTAATAATAGAAGTATCATAACACTAGCTTACAGCATTCTATTAAGAGCTTGAATTATGTTCATCTTGTGTCTTGTCTTGCTCTCTAAGCTAACAACATAGTAAAGTACCTTGAAATAAAAGCCTTTATGCATTTTCAAAATAGTATTAACTTCTCATCCGATCAATAATACTTATAATGTGTACTTTTAAAATCCCCGTTTTGTGAACATAGGCAGTAATATATGAGTCAACTAGCAATTATCAGTTCGGTATTTTATTTATTAAGTGGTTTACTTGCTAGCCGCCAACTATTTTCACCTCAAGCGAAGCTAAATTATAAAATCATTGCATTCTCTAGTGTTGCACTATTAAGCCATGCGGCTTGGTTATATCAAAATATACTGTTAATTGATGGACAGAACCTACCTATTCTTAATGTAGTCTCAATGGTGAGTTTTATCATTGCAGTACTCTCACTAGCAATCAATAAAAAAATTAACACCGTTGTTTTATTGCCTATCGTTTATGGTTTTAATATTATAAATTTCATTGCCGTAGCTTATCTACCAAGCCATTACATCACCCATTTAGAAGTTAACCCAGAGATTGGCTCTCATATTATTTTGGCTTTATTAGCTTATGCAATGATGATAATTGCCAGCTTGTTTGCGTTACAACTAGCTTATGTGAACTATCGATTAAAAAAACATAAGTCGCCCGTTGCAGCTATAAATTTACCGCCTTTAATGACACTTGAGAAAAGTTTATTTCAGTTTATATTAATTGGATTTGTATTATTAACCTGCACTTTAATCACAGGGTTTATTTTTTTAGACGATATGTTTGCACGAGAAAGTGCTCATAAAGCAGTGCTGACTCTTATTGCTTGGCTAATTTATGGCGTTTTATTATGGGGACACTTCAAAAAAGGTTGGCGCGGTCGTTTGGTTATTTACATCACCATTGTAGGTTCGTCGTTATTAACCTTAGCTTATTTCGGTAGCCGTTTTGTTCGTGAAATAATTCTATAAGGCACATTCATTTACAATGCGCTTATTCAAGATCGTTGAATTTTCACAATCATAAACAATGAAAATAATGGCTATTTTAATGTACTAGAATAGCCGAGTAACTTAACGAAGTTTTCTTAATTCAAACCAGCTGCTTGGCAACTTTTTTGTACTATTTCGTTATTATTTCCCTGTACTCTTTGGATCCGTTTAGCTCGCTCACACTCCCACGCATTCACAGGATAAGTTTGATTCCAAGCATTCATCAACTGACGCTGTTGTCGACTCATGTTATAGCTTGAATAGAGGTTATCCATATATAAATAAGTACGGGCAATAATGCCTCGGCTAGCCTCCGGAGGCTCAGCTTTACGATTTTTTATTTTCATCGCACAACTGCCAAAGCTATTTTCAATATTACCTAACATGACAAAGTTATAATTACTGCGGCTGGCATTGACTGAGCCTATCGCAGGATAAAGATTATACATATCAGCTTGCATGTACCTAAACTCCACGTTCGCTTTTTCCGCACAACGGCGGCCTTTATAATGTTTTCCTTTGCTATTAACACAGACCTTATCGCCGGTTCGCCACTCACTAAAATTACGGCCAAAGTTTTCTGCAGGCACCACATGTTCCCATTCAATACGCTTTGCTCTTTTTTTATATTTTATACTTTCAAAACCGCTAGGTGGCGTAATATTTTTTTTACTATCAAACTTAGCTTGGCAATATAAAGTATGGCGTTCCTGGGGAGCTAGATAGATCTCTTTTTCTAGTTTCTTTTTTGCACTTGAAAAAGATTGTATTTGAGTGTTTTCTGCATTTGAAAATAGCGAAAAAGATAACAACGACAATAAAATAGATAATTTGATAAACATAGCCCACTATAAAAAAGTCGGGATTATCTAATTATAGATATAGAAAAGACAAGCAATTAATGAAATTAAATTATTATTTCAGCTTCATTAACAATCTCTCAGCGTCGTCCATTGTTACCTCTATCGATATAAAAAACGCACACATTACGACTGTAATTAGTTATTTATCCTAATTTATAGAAAATCTACTTTGTTATCTCTGCTTTTCTTCGATAGTATCGAGGCAATTATATTTAATTTTTTTATAGCAACTATCGAGAGAACTTTTGAACGACATACCCATAAGTGCACTATTTATTAGCTTAGTCATATTAATCATCATCTCAGCTTATTTCTCTAGCTCGGAAACGAGCATGATGTCTTTAAATCGCTATCGTTTACGACACTTAGCGACAGATAAAAATAAAGCAGCGTTACGCGTTGAAAAGCTTTTAAATAAGCCAGATAAATTGATTGGTTTAATTTTGATTGGTAACAACTTAGTTAATATTTTAGCGTCAGCCATTGCGACCATTATCGGTCAACGTTTATTCGGTGATGCAGGCATTGCGATAGCAACCGGTGTGTTAACATTAGTGATACTCATTTTTGCCGAAGTCACTCCTAAAACCCTCGCTGTTTTGTATCCTGAAAAGATTGCCTTCCCAAGCTCTGTATTATTAGCGCCCTTACAAAAAATATTAAGCCCTTTAGTATGGTGCATTAACGGTATATCTAATGGCTTATTACGTATTTTTGGCATTAGTGTGCATAACCAAATCGATAATGCACTTTCCAGTGATGAATTACGCTCAGTGGTACATGAAGCCGGCTCGATGATCCCAGAACATCACCAACAGATGCTATTAAGTATTTTAGAATTAGAAAAAGTAACCGTAGATGAAATTATGGTGCCACGTAATGAAATTGCGGCTATTGATATTAACCAAGATTGGGAGACGATTTTAAAACAATTAAAGCATCGAACACATACCATGACTTTGTTATATAGAGATACCATTGATGATTCAATAGGCTTTTTACATGCGCGAGATTCCTTACTTAACTTTTTAAAAGAAGACTTTACTAAAACGACTTTATTAAGAAGTGTACGTGAACTTTATTTCATTCCTGAAGGTACCCCACTCAATACTCAGCTAATCAAATTTCAACAAAATAAAGAACGTATGGGGTTAGTTGTTGACGAATATGGTGACATCCAAGGCTTAGTTACACTTGCCGATATATTGGAAGAGATTGTTGGCGACTTTACAACAACACGTGAGCCACATAGCTCCGAAGAAATCCATAAACAGCAAGATGATAGTTATATCATTGAAGGTAGCTTAGGAATACGCGATTTAAATAAAGAAATGGGATGGTCACTACCTACCGATGGCCCTCGTACTTTAAATGGGTTGATCCTTGAGCATCTTGAAACCATTCCAACGTCAGCAGTTAGCACACGTATTTGTGGTTACCCTATGGAAATAATAGAAGTTGAAAATAACATGGTTAAATTAGTAAAAATCATTCCTCATTTATACACAGAAGAAAACCAATAACCTCGATTCTTTTACAGCGTACTATTTAAAATATTTAGATATAAAAAACAAACCATTTAGTTTGCTTTTTATATCTAAACCTCTTCAAATTCACCGCCTTTAAATGAACAAGCAAACATCTTTTTTATCCTTTTAAATTTTTAAAAAAAGTGATTATAAATAGAACTAGATGCCCTTTGATGCATATCAAGAATACTTTTCAAAACATTGTAATAATAAGCGCTCATTAGTTAATTCCCTTTCTAGAGGCTTAGTGATTTATATGAATCATGCAATCAATAACTTAAACAATTTGAATAAAGAAGCGGTTAGCTCAGAAAGCCTGGATAATCCAGTCTCCACTGCAAGCGAATATGGATATAAAAAAACCCATAAAGGTTTATTACAATCCTTTGGTCTGTCTATTTTTGCTGGTATTTTTATCTCGATTGCTTTTGTTTTTTATATCACGGTCACTACTGGTTCAAGCGCCTCATGGGGAATGACAAAATTTGCAGGAGGTTTTGCATTTAGTTTAGGCCTTATTTTAGTAGTAGTTTGTGGAGCAGAGCTATTTACTAGTACCGTATTAAGCAGTGTCGCTTGGGCGCAAAAGAAGATCACTAACAAACAACTGATTAGCTGTTGGATTCGAGTCTATATTGGTAACTTTGTTGGCGCGATGATCATGTTATTGTTAATCGTAGGTGCAAAAATGCACCTGCAAGACGGTGGTCAATGGGGAATCAACGCAATGCTCATTGCACAGCACAAACTTCATCACACTTGGATACAAGCTTTCTCACTAGGTATTTTATGTAACCTACTTGTCTGCTTAGGAGTTTGGATGACATTTTATACAAAAGACGTATTAAGCAAAGCAATGTTATTGATTCTACCTGTCACTATGTTTGTTAGCAGTGGATTTGAACATAGTATTGCAAACCTATTTATGGTGCCCTTAGGCATTGTCCTACAACATAGCTTTTCACCTGAGTTACTGATTGAATTAGGCTATAACGCGACTAGCTTTGCTGACTTAACGATCAGTCACTTTGTCATTAATAATTTAATTCCAGTGACATTAGGTAATATTGTGGGGGGCGCGGTGATCGTCGGGTTAGGAAATTGGTTTATTGAAAAGTCGCCTCTCAATAATAAATAGTAAAAAACATTACTTTGGAGTTTAGAGTTTAGACATAATGCAAAAAGGCTTCATGATAGAAGCCTTTTATTAAGAAACAGAAAGAGTTAACAACTAAAGTTGCTGTAATTGCTCTGCTGATAATGAGATATCATCATTTTTATTAATACCAACACCCGCATCGATAATTGCTTGTGCAATTTGTTTTGCTTCCGTTAATGAATGCATTGCGTAAGTACCACATTGATATTCATTAAGCTCTGGAATTTGATTTTGGTTTTCTACATTCAATACATCTTGCATCGCAGCTAACCAAGCTTGCCCAACTTGTTGCTCAGTTGGTGCGCCAATTAAACTCATGTAAAACCCGGTACGGCAACCCATAGGTGAGATATCAATAATTTCTACTTGCTCACCATTTAAATGGTCACGCATAAAGCCTGCATATAAATGCTCTAATGTGTGGATCCCTTTTTCCGATAGGATATCTTTATTTGGTGCAGTAAAGCGTAGGTCAAATACAGTAATAGTATCTTTACTTGGTGTTTGCATTGTTTTAGCAATACGAACGGCAGGTGCTTTCATGATCGTATGATCAACGGTAAAGCTATCTAATAATGGCATAGTATTTCCTTTTAACTTTATAATAATTTTTAGTCACCGATAATCTCAGTAACTTGTCGTATTGCTATCAAGTTGTTATGCAAAAAACAATCGCCATAACCAGCTTGAATCTAAATTTTCTTGGCAGCCTCTTAACTGTGCCGCATATTTTCTAGCGCGCACATCCACTTTACGAGAAACTTTTACTAACCAAGGTTTTTTATTGTAACTTTTTCTTTTATAACCCGTCCAACCTTCATGGTAATTTAGATATTGCCCATAAGCATCCCACTTTGACACCCCATTTATTTGATGTGTTTTACTGGTGAACCAGCCCATGAAATCAATAGCATCACCAAAATCATCTCGACTTGACCAATTATTACCTGTTTCACGTTGATAGTCATGCCAAGCCATATCCCTAGCTTGTGCATATCCGTAAGCATCACTGGCTCTACCAATTGGGATAAACCAAAAATACTGCATAGGTGGCGCAGCATCATGTTTAAAACTACTTTCTTGGTACATCATCGCAATAGGCACATGCACAGGTGTTCCCCAACGTTGTTTCATTTCCTTAGACGCGCTATACCAATCTCGATTTTCAAAAAAAATATCACAAATATTTTCTGGGTTTTTAGGAGGAGGAGTTGCGCAAGCTACTAAAGATAAAGGAAAAATTAAAGCGATTATTATTTTAAATAAATTCATTTTGTTAATATTAAATCCTTGAATTAATGCTTTAAGCAATACAATAGTAGTTATTTATAATAACTACTATTTATCAAACCATAAAAAGAATCATTAAAGAGTCTTTTTATGGTCTATCTCCTGACCCCTTTACACACAATTGAGCATTTATACCTTTTTAGCATTAGTAAAATAATCAGCTAAAAATTCAGGAAAAGTGAGTTTGTCCGCCGCTTCGATCTGCTTTTGTTTCTCGACTGACTGCAATTTTTGCTGTGCAAATATGTCTTCTGACCAGAGCATATAAGGTTGCTTTTGTAACTGTATTTTATATTGTTTACTCAATTCTAATGCCAAAGAGCCATTATCGCCTTGAGACTTTTTAATCCGTTTTAAAATACGCGCTGAACTAGTATTTTCTGAATGCTCAAAACGAGGGCTGATATGCTGCATTGCATTTTGATAACAATCATCGTCGCTATTTTTATCTAATAAAATAGCCATCTCTGCAAGTTGAGCATTTAGCCACTTACCCCAGCCAGCAACATCATTGCTTTGCTCGGCAATCGTTAAACATAATTTAGGGTCGCGACCACGAGTAACCACTTCACTGAAGTTATCAACACAAGCTTGATACTCTTGTTGTGATAGTTCAGGAGATTCGACACTTGCACACCAAGTTAAGAACAAATCTAAAAAATGCACTTGTTCTTTAGTAATGCCAAGTTTACAAAATGGATTAACATCTAAAGAACGAATTTCAATGTATTCAATACCACGCGCTTTTAATGCTTGAGAAGGTGTTTCATTACTTTTTTGAACACGTTTAGCACGGATAGAAGCGTATAGTTCATTTTCAATTTGCAAAATATTGTCATTCAACTGTACGTATTCACCGTCTTTAACTATACCCATTTCAGTAAACTTAGGGTCTTTTTTAGATAAAGCAACGCGCACACTCGCCAAATAAGAATCTAAGTTGTTATAACAAATATTCAAATCAGATTGAGAGCTACTCGTATAACCTAGGTCACTCAAACGTAATGACGTTGCATAAGGTAAATAAATAGTCCCTTTACCCGTATTTTCAAACGGTAACTTAGTTTCTTTACCTTGTAAAAATGATTTACAAATTGCAGGTGAAGCGCCGAACAAATAAGGAATAACCCAACCATAACGTAAGTAGTTTCGAATTAAGCCCATGTAACCAGCAGACTGAGCTTCTTTTCCAGTTAATGAAGAGTCATGTAATTCAGCCCATGTATCCCAAAAGCTAGCCGGCAATGAAAAGTTATAATGCACACCGGAAATAATTTGCATCATACTGCCGTAACGGTTTTTCAAACCTTGGCGGTAAGTGGTTTTCATTTTGCCAATGTTAGAGGTACCAAATTGCGCTAATTCAACGTGATCTTCACTTTGAACATAACAAGGCATACTCATTGGCCATAAATATTGTTCATTAGGCAAATTTAATACAACATGGTGATGAATATCATTCAGATAATCAAAAAGCTGCTCAACACTTTTTGCAACAGGGGTAATAAACTCCAATAAACTTTCAGCAAAATCGGTTGTAATTGAGGTATGCGTAAGCGCACTACCATAAGCGCTAGGGTGCGCTTCCTGAGATAATTTACCATCTACGTTTACACGTAAAGTTTCGCGCTCGATACCACGACCAAACTCAGAAAGGCTCTCTGGACGTTGGTTAAGGAAATGAATGCGTTGTTGAAAGTTTTTAGCCAAAAGTAAGCCCCTAGGTAATGTTTAGAGCGCTAACTCTAACACCTAAATTAGTTGAACTAAATAAGGATTTAACAGAAACAACTTAGGTATAGCAAGAACTGGGAGCATTTGATTAATTACCGGGTTATTTCTTATTGAAATAATGTGTAAGTTAATGAAATCAGAACTTAATAATGGGTATTCACCACTTAATAGGAAGTTAAATACTATTACTGAGTTTGATCTTAATTTAAGCCTAAAATAATGAAGTCGTTATATTTAGAGATAATTCTCGTCAAATCACAAAGCTTTAATAAAACAGAATAGAAACGATTTGATCGATCAAAACCTAAAATTTAGTCTGAGTAGAGAAAATCAAAAAACGAGCGTTTGTATTCGTTCCTTAACGGCTTATTTATGGCCATAGGTAAAAGAGGTAGATCAAAAACAAGTAACGTAAACTTTTACCTATTGTAATATTAATAAAAGCAGTTGTTTTGGGTAGCTTAAGCCAACCTGCAAACAAGCATATAACATCTCCAATAATAGGGAGCCAGCTCAGTAATAATGCAACATTGCCCCATTTTTTACAAAAAAGAAGAGTTTTAGGAAACTTGATCGCCGCTTTCTCTTGTCCAAACTGAATATAATACCCGAGTAAGTAAGTGACCACTGCGCCTAAACTATTGCCAATAGTAACGGCTAAAAAGAATCCCCATTTTAATGTAATTTGTTGTTTTAAATAATAAGCAAACAATACCTCTGAACCACCAGGAAATAACGTTGCAGAAATAAAACCGCTACTAAACAGTAGCCAATAGTCATTCATTAATTATGCTCATAGGCTAAGAATTACCATCTTGAAATTTAATAGGATTATATACAGTGAGGATAAAGTGAGGATAAAAAAAGCCACTAAAAAGTGGCCTCTTATAATAACAATAAATAATGTCGCCTATTTATCCAACAATCGCTAACAATACACCTGCAGCAACCGCACTACCTAATACACCAGCCACATTAGGCCCCATAGCATGCATTAACAGGAAGTTATGTGGATTCGCTTCTAAGCCAACTTTATTAGCAACTCGCGCAGCCATTGGAACAGCAGATACACCCGCAGCACCAATTAATGGATTGATAGGACTTTTAGAGAAACGCCCCATCACTTTTGCCATTAATACGCCTGAAGCAGTACCAATAGAGAAAGCAATCGCACCTAAACCTAAAATACCTAATGTTTCTAAGTTCAAGAATTTATCAGCAGATAATTTAGAACCTACACCTAAACCTAAGAAGATAGTGACGATATTAATCAATTCATTTTGAGCCGTTGAACTTAAACGATCAACCACACCAGACTCGCGCATCAAGTTACCTAAACAAAACATACCTACTAGTGGCGTAGCCGCTGGTAAAAATAGAATTGTCATAAATAATACCGCTAACGGGAAAATGATTTTTTCTTTTTTACTTACCGGACGTAACTGTTCCATTTTAATCTGACGCTCTTCAGGCGTTGTTAACGCACGCATGATCGGCGGTTGGATAATAGGAACTAATGCCATGTATGAGTACGCAGCGACTGCAATAGCACCTAGTAAATCAGGTGCCAACTTAGAGGCCAAGAAAATAGCGGTTGGACCATCTGCACCACCAATAATGGCAATAGCAGAGGCATCAGCAAGGCTGAATTCAAAACCTGGTACTAAGTTTAATAAAATCGCACCAAATAAAGTGGCAAAAATACCAAATTGAGCCGCAGCGCCTAAAAACAAGGTTTTAGGGTTAGCAATTAATGCACCAAAATCTGTTAATGCCCCAACACCCATAAAGATAATAAGCGGGAAAATGCCCGTCTCAATACCAATATGGTAAATGTAATAAAGCATGCCGCCTTCATCATTAAAACCAGCATTTGGTATATTAGCCAAGATAGCGCCAAAACCAATTGGCAATAATAATAATGGCTCAAATTTACGCACAATTGCTAAGTATAATAACAAACCACCAACAGCCATCATCACTAACTCAGGCCATTCGAAATTTGCAATCCCAGTATCAGCCCACAGTGTCATTAATCCATTCACGTTAGTTCTTCCTTAACCGATTACAAATAATGATTCACCAACAGTAACAGCATCACCTTCTTTGATGTTAACCGCTTGTACTGTGCCTGATTTTGGCGCGCGAATTTCGGTTTCCATTTTCATCGCTTCCATAATCACTAACACATCACCTTCATCTACATGATCGCCATTGTTCACCAGTACTTTAAATATATTACCCGCTAAAGGTGCTGGAACATCTTCACCTCCAGCACTAGCAGGAGCAGGAGCAGTATTAGTGGCAACGCTAGTATGTACTTGTGCGCCAGTTGCTTTAACCGGAGCAATACCATCAATGCTGCCTTCAGGACCAACTTGTACAGTGAATAACTGACCATCTACTGACACGGAATAAGCTTCCGGTTGTTTTTTAGATGTTGCTGCTGTAGAAGGCGCAATCATTAAATCATCAGCACTTGGTACCGGCTCAAATGCAGCAGGATTATTGCGATTTTCTAAAAACTTAAGTCCGATCTCAGGAAATAGCGCATAAATGAGTGCATCGTCAATTTCATTTTCAGCAACTTTAATGCCTTTTTCAGCAGCTAATTTTTTAAATTCAGCTTCAATGGATGCCATTTCAGGTTTAATATTATCAGCTGGACGGCAAGTAATTGGTTCAGCACCATCTAATACTTTAGCCTGTAACTCAGCATTTACTGGTGCTGGGGCAGCCCCATACTCACCTTTTAATACACCGGCAGTTTCTTTAGTTATATTTTTGTAACGCTCTCCCATCAGCACATTGATAACGGCTTGTGTACCAACGATTTGAGAAGTTGGTGTTACTAATGGAATGAAACCAAGATCTTTACGAACGCATGTAATTTCTTTTAATACTTCGTCCATCTTATCTGCAGCACCTTGCTGTTTAAGTTGGCTTTCCATATTAGTTAACATGCCGCCCGGCACTTGTGCTATCAAGATACGTGGGTCAACACCTTTTAATTCACCTTCGAATTTCACATATTTTTTACGCACTTCACGGAAGTAAGAAGAAATATCTTCTAATTTATGTAAATCTAATCCTGTATCACGCGCAGTTCCTTCAACAATAGAAACTAACGTTTCCGTTGGTGAATGTCCGTAGGTCATACTCATTGAAGAGATTGCGGTATCAATAATATCAACACCGGCATCAATTGCTTTTTGCTGAGTAGCCAAACTTAAGCCAGTTGTTGCATGACAATGCAGTGCTAATGGAATATCAGTACAAGCTTTAATTTTAGTCACTAGTTCTTCAGCGACATACGGTTTTAATAAACCAGCCATGTCTTTAATACAGATAGAGTGTGAGCCCATATCTTCCAAACGCTTAGCCATATCAACCCAACCATCAATGGTATGAACTGGGCTAGTAGTATAAGAAATAGCGCCTTGTGCGTGAGCGCCCACAGCAACAGCTGATTTAATTGCAGTCTCAAAGTTGCGCACATCATTCATTGCATCAAAGATACGGAATACATCCACGCCATTAGTATGTGCACGTTCAATGAACTTTTGTACAACATCATCAGCGTAATGACGATAACCTAATAAGTTTTGTGCTCTTAATAGCATTTGTTGTGGCGTATTTGGCATCGCAGCTTTCAAAGCACGAATACGATCCCAAGGATCTTCACCTAAATAACGGATACATGAATCAAAAGTAGCGCCACCCCATGTCTCTAAAGACCAGTAACCTATTTTATCTAACTTCTCTGCGATTGGTAACATATCGTCAATACGCATACGTGTTGCAAATAATGATTGGTGTGCATCACGTAAAACAACTTCGGTGATTGCTAGAGGCTTAGACATATTCACTTGCTCCTTTGTTGGTTTATTATCCATCATAATGGTTGTGCTTTACGGTATTGTTGTACTGCACTAGTAATAGCGGCGACAACTTGGGGACTTACTTGTGTTTGACCGCTTGCTTGAGAAGCTGCAGGCTTTTTGCGATTAGCGGTAATAACCGGTTTATCTGCTGGTACATATTTTGCCATTAGATTAATACAAATAAATAATAAACCTAAAAACAAATAAACAAATGCCATGCCGAGACCTAGTAGCATAAATGCGGTAACTAAAGACTCTGTAATATCCATAAATGTATCCTTTCCTTTTCTAAATCCACATTGGAACAGCTGTTTAATACATCAAAAGTGAATATTTATTCAAAATAGATATATATTTAACATACTGTAACCGTGAGCATTCAATCCATATCACGATTAAAACTATGTAAATAATAAACATCGTTCACCACATTACTTTATTTAATAACCATTTAATAAATACAGTTATTACTGAAATGGCGCTTCAGGGCTGCTTATTGTACTGCTTTGGTCTATAAAATGAAAGTAATTGAAGTTGATATAACTACCATAGTTAATATTTAACAAATAATAGTCTATTAAAGCAATTCGAAATCACAGTTTAATTGAATAATTTATGGAGGAAACGATTGACTATTTATGCAAAAAAAATCGTTTTTTAATAGGATAACTTGTAAT
>TARA_R110001583_G_scaffold84101_5_pt1 | contig 15941 bp, 15 predicted proteins | sample TARA_R110001583 | Tara Oceans TARA_R110001583 (sample SAMEA4398432) | marine metagenome | biome: Polar Biome; feature: [MES] marine water layer (ENVO:01000295) within the mesopelagic zone...; material: water (ENVO:00002006), including particulate matter (ENVO:01000060) such as...... | reverse complement strand
TTTTTTTTAGTTTGTGACCAAGTGATATTTTATCTACACTGTATTTGTTTTATGGTTTAGCTCATTTAGCTACAGCAATGTTTATCTCTTTCTCCCCCTAGAGATATCATTAACCAGATAACGTTGAATAGATGATTTTTAGTATGCACTTTGTGTGAAGCAATTTATTATCTTTTCCCTTTGACATGTTTTTTGGAGCTTTCTCTTTGAAAAAGACTTCCTTTTATCAACTTCATATTTAAGTTGGCCCGTAATAATTTACGGGCTTTTTTTTGCTTAAAATTTAACAGTTAAATGATCATAAAGTCGACTACGATTGGCCAAGAACTTGTGCAGGTTCTATCTTAGTCGCTCGCCAAGCCGGATAAATAGTGGCTAACAATGACATAATAAGTGCGGTTATGACCGTTATATACACATCAGGCATATTTAGGTGACTCGGTATATGATCGATAAAATACACATCAGCCGACAACAGTTTTAGGGTAAACAAACGCTCGATAAAGACAACAATTCCAGCAAGGTTCAACGCTAACACCACCCCCAGAAAACCACCAATAATACTGCCTAATAGCCCATTAACTAATCCTTGATAAATAAAGGTTAGCATTATTAATTTAGAACTGGCGCCCATAGTTTTAAGAATAGCGATATCACTCCTCTTATTATTTACCGCCATAATTAACGTAGAAACGATATTAAAACTTGCGACCCCAATAACTAACACTAAAACAATAAACATAACCATACGAACCAGTTGAATATCGTTAAACAAATGCCCTTGGGTTCGAGTCCAATCTTTAATATAAACATAATGATCAAACTTAGCAGCAATATCTCTGATAATGTTTGGGGCCTCAAAGACATCATCGAATTTCAAACGAATACCTTGTGTTTCACCTGGCTTGTAGTTTTTAATCTCCGCAGCTTGACCTAATGACACATAAGCGAGAGTGTCATCTATAACACCACCAAACTTAAAAACACCAACAATTTTCACATAACGTTTTAGCGGTGCAGAAAACACATTTTGTTTGGCTGCATTGTTGTTAGAGGGTAATAGAATTTGAACATTATCGCCCAATTTCACCGCTAATTTTTTGGCTACGCCAGCGCCAATAACAATGCCATCAGCGATACTTTCATTATTATCTTTATTGTTACTTTTATTACTTAGGGCTTGCCAACTCCCCTCAACAATATAACTTTCTATATCGGATACTAATGTTTCTAACGTGACATCAACGCCTCTTATTTCTAATGCCTTTAACTGTGTTTTATGTTGCATCATGCCGGTCAAAACAATAACGGGTGCTGCCGCAACAACTTGAGGGTTATTTTGTATACGCTTAATATTTTCAGGCCATTTTGAGATAGGCTGATTCACAGACATTAATTCAGCATGAGGTACTATAGATAAGAGCTTATTAGCTAACTCTTTCTCAAAGCCGTTCATAGCACTCAATACCACAATCAGTATCATAGTGCCTAATGCGATACCAATAGTTGATGAGGCCGATATAAAAGTAGAGAATCCTTGCCCATGACGGCTACGAACATAACGCAATGCTAAAAAAATACTGAGTGGCGTAAATATTGACTCTGACGTATTTTCGTTACTAGACATTTGTTGTTGGCTCAAAATGGTTAGAGGGGAACTTATTTAAAGCAACTTGCTCATTTTCAACAAAAGGCATTAATTTCCCATGATCTAATTTCAGTTGTCTGTCCATACGCATAGCTAAGGTAATATCATGAGTGACGATGACAAAACTAGTTTGTACACTTTGGTTTAAACTACGGAGTAATTGATAAATTTGTTCTGCAGTATCACTGTCTAAATTACCGGTCGGTTCATCGGCTAAAATTAATGAGGGTTTAGTTACCAATGCTCTTGCAATGGCAGTGCGTTGTCGCTCTCCCCCTGATAACTCACTTGGTCTGTGATGACCACGATGAGCTAAACCTACTTGTGCTAGTACTTCAGTTGCCATAGCAATGGCGTCTTTAGGTTTATCACCGCGAATAAGTAAAGGCATAGCCACATTTTCAAGGGCGGTAAACTCCATCATTAAATGATGAAATTGATAAATAAAACCAATATGTTGATTGCGAAAAACAGCTCTTTGCTTATCTGATAAGGTTAAAATGTTCACCCCATTAATAAACACCTGTCCCGAGCTAGGTAAGTCTAAAGCCCCCGCCAGATGTAAAAACGTACTTTTACCACAACCTGAACTACCCACAATAGCAAGCAACTCCCCCTTTTCAACCGTCAAGTCTAAACCGTCTAACACTTTTGTTTCTATATCGCCTTGCTGATACGACTTAGATAATTGATGACAGTGTAAAGCCTTACTCATTTCGAAGAACCTCTGCTGGTTGAGTTTTTGATGCTTGAAAAGCAGGATATAAGGTTGCAAAAAAGCACATTGCTAGTGCTGACAACACAATAACTACCACATTATAAACGTCAAGCTGAACAGGTAATGATTGTGCCGCATAACCTGCTCCTAAAATATTAAGTCCAAACGTCGCTAATATTTCATTGAGGTTTAACGCAATTAGTACCCCAAAAAAACTTCCTAGCGTAACGCCCCACAATCCATTCACCATACCTTGAGTAATAAATATTTTCACAATGCCCATTCTAGATAAGCCTAATGTTTGCAAAATACCTATTTCACCTTGCTTTTCTACCACCACCATAACCAGTGCCGACACAATATTAAACGCAGCCACCGCTACAATTAAACTGAGCATTAACCACATCATTTTTTTCTCCATATTAACAGCAGAAAAAAGTGCACCTTGGCTATCATTCCATGTGGTGAAAGTGAGCGGCTTAATCGGGAAATCAGCTTGATTAGCCAATGTTAAGGCGTTGACCACTTGCTTAGCATTAAAAGCATCATCTAGATAAAGGCGTAATTGATCTATGCCGTCACCTTTTCTGCGTAGTAATTTTGCCCCATATTTACTGTGTACATACACCATTGCATCATCAACTTGTGAACCCACATCAAAAATTCCGCTGATAATAAAGTTACGTTGAACTGGCACTCTACCCATAGGGGTAAAAATAGTTTTATTTGGCAAAACTAAACGCACCGTATCTTGCATCGACACTTTTAACTTATTTGCTAAAGAGCGGCCAATAACAATGCGGTAAGCTTGCTCAGATAAACTGGATAAAGAGCCGGAGACCATATGACTGCTAATGATATTTTGTTGTTCAAATTCAGGAATAATCCCCTGCAATAATACACCTTGCAGATTCACTGATGATTGGATAAGTGCTTCACTGCTTAGAAAAGGGGTAACTTGCTGTATATGTTTTTGTTTTAATAGCTGCGTTCTAAGTTTCGGCCATTCACTGAAAGAGCTCGCTTTTACATTACTTTTTTGTGTCACATCTTCTTGCGAAACATGCTTTTGTGTCACAATAATATGCGGCACGATACCTAAAATTCTTTTTTTAAGTTCACCTTCAAAGCCATTCATCACAGAAACAACCGTGATCAATGAAGCCACCCCAAGCAAAATGCCTACGGTAGAGAAAAAAGTAATAAAAGAGATAAAACCTGCACGGTTTTTACTGCGACTATAACGTAAACCAATGAATAGACTAACAGGTTGAAACATTTAATATTATGACTAAAAGTGACGAAAAAATTCGTGTTGATATAAGATGTTTAGCATAACACAATGTATCTAGTACTCTGTGCAAAATAAATAAAAGATACTTAAACAACGTCATTTCTGCTATAACGTTGTTATTAAATGAGATTTTATTAAACCAGTTAAGTATTAGTAAACATGACAGAAATGAATAACGAAACAATCGAAGAAAAACTCGCTAAATATCATGAATTCTTTTCAATTGATCATAACTTCAGCATTAATATTTTGCCACTTGAATCAACTCAAGTAACCAGTTTCGAGCAGTTTTCAGCCGACATGCCGACGCCTTTTAAAATGGCAAGTGACATGAAAAGTATAGACCAATCTGCATTACGCCCATTACAGGCTCTTTCTGGCGTGGCAGGTCAACTAGTGGAATTTTTAAATCATCAATCGGCAAAAATAGATTTACTTATTGGTTATATCTTAAGCCAACAAGATGATGAAGAGCACCGATATCAAGGTATTGAATTTGGTGGTGGCGGCTTATTATTTACCGCCAATAAAACGTTTAAACTAGCACAGCTATTAGAAATGAAAATATTTCTCCTCAATCAAAATTGTGCCGTTTACTGTTACGGCGAAGTGATTGAAGTTCAGCAAGATCAAGAATCGTATTTACACAAAGTAATTTTTCATTTTATCCGCGAAGATGATCGAGAAATACTCGTTCGAAATAGCTTACACGAGCAATCTAAACAATTACAAATACTCGCCCAACAAAGGAACCAAGAAGGGAAAAAATAAAATATTTCAACTGAATAAAGTGAACGGAGGATTTATGTCATTAAGCGTTATAATAGTCATTACTTTAGCCCTTGGAATCATTGTTGGTGGGGTTTTAGTATTAAAAAAATCAGCCAGAAAATTTGATTTAACGACAGAACAGCTCGAAAGTATTAAAAAGCGAAATAAAGAGTTAGACAAAAAAGAACAAGAAGATAAATAAGAACGCCTTCATCGTTAAGTCTTTCATACGTGAACTGATTAATCCCCCTGAGCCTTGGTCAATAAACAACATGCCTATGTAGATCAATCAGGAAGCAAGCTTGGGTAAGTAGAGTGGTTTCGACAGACCCTTCGACCCTTCGACCCTTCGACCCTTCGACAGGCTCAGGATGAACGAGATCAGGATTAACCTTTAGTTACGATACAAGGTTTTAATTAAGTGGTAGCCAAATTTTGTTTTTATCGGTCCATGCACTTTTAACAATTCTTTTTTAAAAACTACATCATCAAACGCTTTGACCATTTGACCACGACGAAATTCACCTAAATCCCCGCCTTTTTTCTTTGATGGACAAATTGAAAATTTTCTCGCTAGTTTTGCGAAATCCCCACCATTAGCTAACATTTCTTTTAACTCAAACGCCTCCTTTTCTGTTTTCACTAAAATATGTATTGCTGCGGCACTAGCCATTATGAATCCTTAACTCCCTATTCAACGATATAAATGATTATACCAAGATTTAATCTACTCGTAATATCATATTTTTCTTTTACTCTCATCACTGTTGACATAAAATTTCACTAGAAACTTTTAATGTAACGAATTATTTATACTTATGAGCACAATCGAACATCTATTTGAAAATAATAAGAAATGGGCTGACAAAATAACAGCAAAAAACCCTAACTTTTTTCAAGGACTTTCAGAACAACAATCACCAAAATATTTATGGATAGGTTGTTCTGACTCTCGCGTACCGGCTAATGAATTATTGGGGATGCAACCAGGGGAAGTATTTGTTCACCGTAATATTGCCAACCAAGTTATTCACACTGATTTAAACTGCTTATCTGTTATTCAATTTGCAGTAGATATTTTAAAAGTTGAAGAGATTATTGTTTGTGGTCATTATTCTTGCGGCGGTATTAATGCGGCTTTTGATAATAAAAGCCACGGTTTAATTGATAATTGGTTACGTCACATTCAAGACGTCTATCGTTTTAATAAGCAAAAATTAGATGCCGTAGACGACGAAACTCAGCGAATGAATTTAATGTGTGATTTAAACGTGATTGAACAAGTGGCTAACGTATGTAATACCACCATATTACGAAATGCTTGGCTGAATAAGCAAAATGTTACTGTGCATGGTTTAGTTTACAATTTACATGACGGTATATTGAAAGACTTAAATGTATCAGTTAATAGTAATAAAGAAAAATAATAAGTAACTAAGAAAAATTTTCGTATTGAGTTGCGAAAGCTTCGCAACTCGCTTATTTACAGGCATTAAAAAAGGCGCTAAAAGCACCTTTATAATAATATTACAATGATTAAAAATTAGTTATTACGTTGTGGACGTTCAGTACGACGAGGAGTTTCCTGTCTAACTACTTGTTCATCTGATGTAGTAATAGCAAGCGGTTGACGACGAACACGCACACCTTTCAACTGTTTAAACAAGTCTTCAGGAATACCTTTTGGCAACTGTACAAAGCTGTGTTTTTCATGCAAGTTGATCGCGCCAATATAGCTACTATCAAGTGATATTTCATTAGCAATAGCGCCAACAATATCACCAGGACGTGCACCATGCTCTTTACCCACTTCTAAACGGTAAGTCTGCCAATCAACGTCGTTGCGATTTACTTTAGCTTTACGTGGTTTGTCATCACGAGCAGCACGTGGGCTATTTCTATCACCTCTGCTTTCACCGCGATCTCCTCGGCTATCAGCACGAGAATCACGACGTGAATCACGACCGCGATCACTACGATCGTTGCGGTCATTGCGGTCACGACCATTACTAGTACGTTCACGGGTATCACGACGTGGCTTAGGATCTTCTTTTGGCTCTAATGGCTGTTTTAATTGTTTTTGATACAACAACGCTGCAGCCAAGTCTACCATTGATAATTCAGATTCTGCAGCCATCGTTTCAATAATAGTACGCATGCTAGCTAAATCTTTTCCGCCAACAATTGAGGCAATCTCATCACGAGCACGTTCAATACGTTTTTCACCAAGTTCTTGAATATTTGGTAATTCATACATATTTACTGTGCCAGATGTTAAACGCTCATAATGACGAATTGAGTACATTTCACGTGGGCGAACAAATGCAATTGACATACCTTCACGACCAGCGCGGCCTGTACGACCAATACGGTGAACATAGGCTTCGTTATCACCAGGTAAGTCATAGTTGATAACTAATGAAATGCGCGGAATATCTAAACCACGAGCAACAACATCAGTTGCCACTAGAATAGACGATTTGCCTGATTTCATTTGTTCAATACTACGTTCACGTTGTGCTTGGTTCATATCACCATTAAGCGCTAATGCAGGATAACCGGCACGCTCTAATTTTTCAGCAACATCAACAGTATCATTACGAGTACGTACAAAAATTATCATTGCATCATAATCTACAATTTCAGCAATACGTTCTAGCGCGGTCATTTTAGTAATGCCACCTACTTTCCAAGCGTATTGAGTAATGTTAGCTTTTGATTGTTTAACTGCGGCAATTTTAACGTGCTCAGGATCTTTTAAGAAACGGTTAGCAATTTTACGAATGGCTGCTGGCATAGTTGCAGAGAACAAACACATTTGCGTGGTTTTTGGTAAGTGATCCAAAATCCATTGAATGTCTTCTAAAAAGCCCATGTTTAACATTTCATCGGCTTCATCAAGAACACATACTCTTAAATCAGCTAATTTTAGACTCTTACGACGTAAGTGATCCATTAAGCGACCTGGTGTTCCAACAACAACTTGCGCGCCGCGCTCTAATTGTTGAAATTGTGGACCGTAAGATTGACCACCATATAAAGTAGCAACACGTAAACCTTTCATGTTTTTACCGAAAGATTCAATCGCTTCAGCAACTTGCATTGCTAATTCACGCGTTGGTGCTAGTACCATTAATTGTGGTTTTTTAACTGAGGTATCTATTTTTGCTAACGCAGGTAAACCAAACGCGGCAGTTTTACCTGTACCTGTTTGTGCTTCACCTAAAACATCTTTACCAGATAATAATAGTGGGATAGTACGTGCTTGGATATCGGTAGCTGCGTCAAAACCAATTGAGGTAACGGCCGATAATAAATCGTCAGGTAAGCCTAATGTATCAAAACCGATTGCTTCATTGTTTTGTTCAGTTTTGTTTTGTTCTGTATTTTTTTGTTCAGTCATAGTTAAATATCATCTTCTCTAGGCAGGTATTAACTAAGAGCACAGAAAAATCACAAAAGAATAGGCCACCTTCAAACGACCTATTGATCTTAAAAAGATCTGTGGTGGAAAGTGTACTGATAAATAATTTTTAATTGCTAAGTCTTAACCTGCGTACATAATACGAGGAAACCACCAGGAAGACTTAAAGCGCATAGTGTAATTGTCACACTATATTTCTGCTGGAAACGAAATGTTCAGCTGGGCAAGTCTATTGGGCGGTATGAACCCCACTCATTTTCGATTTATTTACTTATTGTTCATTCTAAATAATGACATCAATAAATAATGCACGTCCTTATAAATTTTAGTGCAATTGTTGCTTCTGTCGAAAAAAACAACATCCCTTCATCGAGGCGCGCATTATACATAGTTTTAGAAAAGACACAAGAAGTTTAACTAATATCAATGTGTTTTTTGTAAGATAAGATCAATAGTGTGTAAAGTAGGCTGTTACTTAATCCCGTAGCCTCGAATAAAAAATGCCACGCTATCATGCAAATACGCTTCAACTTCCTCAGCAGAAATACGCTCTTTAATATTAAATTCTGTTTGCATCCACAATTCCCCTTTCATCATATTTAGAAACTGCGACGCAGCATGTCTGGGATTTTCAATATCGAGAATTTTCTGTTGATGCAACTTGGCCATCAAAAGAGTTACCTCATTAATTATTCTAAGTGGCCCTGCTTTATAAAACATCTCAGAGACTTGTGGATAAGTAGTTGACTCAAACACACATATTTTATGGACCGCACAGGCTTCTTTTGACGTAATGAAGTCGGTAAAGCTTTTCGCTAAAGTTAATAAAACATTTTGGGGATCAGATAAGTCATTAAGTGATAAGTCGAGAATATTCAGCGATTCACATTTATATTCAACAGAGGCTGAAAATAGTTCATCTTTACTACCAAAATGACTATAGACAGTTTGTTTAGACACATCAGCATTTTTAGCAATCAAGTCCATACTTGTGGCCGCATAACCTTGGCCGGTGAAAAGGCTAACCGCTGCATCGAGTATTTGCTTCCGCTTGACTTCGTTTTTACTTCGCTTATTTTTACTACGCTGAGTAACCATTATGTCTCACTATGTCTATTTTTCATTCGCTTATTTTACCACTTTAACAAAATAGACTAGACAGTCTAGTTTGTTATCATTAAACTGAATTTTACTGGACTCTACAGTCTAGTTTCAGTTTATACACATTTGTTAGTTTTTGTTAAGCACTTTTATTTTATTAGGTACAGATAAATGATACAACACAATAAAGTTCATTCTTTCAGGTTTAAGTTAGTCAGAGTTAAATCAATCTTGTTAATTTTTCTTGCTGCTTCCACATTAACTGGCTGTTCAAAAGCTATAGAAAAAAAAGAAGCTAGTGAGAGTTATCATCAAAGTGCTTCATTACTCACCATTTTCCCAGAAAAAAATTATACCATCGAAAGACAATATTTAGGTCAAATCACCGCTAAACAACATACCAGTCTTAGCTTCGAATACCCAGGAAGAATAAGCAATGTATTGGTAGACAGTGGTGATGTAATACAGAAAGGCCAATTGCTCGCCCAACAAGATACCCAATTACTTAGCTATAAAACAACGGAGTTACAAGCACAAATAAAACAAGCCCAAGCACAAGTCACATTAAATCAAGCCAATTTGAGCCGGATAAAAACCTTGATAAACGATGGCTACAGTTCTTTGCAGCGCCTAGATGAACTCAATAGTGAAAATGAAATACTTCGAGCGCAAATAAGCGGATTGAATGCCCGTATTAGCACGTTACAATATCAAAGAGAAAAGTCGGCATTAATTGCGCCATTTGACGGAGTAATCACCGAACGATTTATTTCAAATGGCGAAGTAACTACCGCCAGCCTAACAAGTTTTCGCTTCATAGAAAAAGCGAATAATGAAATTAATGTCGGCATTCCTAGAAAAGTAGCGAGTACCTTAGTTTTAGGACAAATTTTTAACATCAAAATAGATAATACAACGCTGGGTGATGAAACGAAGCAGGCCAAGTTAATTGCTATTGGTCAGCAAATCAACGCGGTAAATAGAACAGTACAGCTGCGATTAAAAATGCTCAAAAAGTTAGATAAAGGCAACAGCTATAACGGCCAACTCGTCAGAGTATCCATTGAACAAAAAATTATAAAACCAGGTTTTTGGTTACCTATGAATGCCATTACGGATGGAGTTCGTGGTCAATGGCAACTATTTATAGCCTCCCCTACTAGTGATTCAAACAATACTTATCAACTACAAGCTGCAACAGTCAATATTTCACATACTAGCGAACATAAAGCCTATATAAATGGTTTATCACTTGAGCCACATAAAATAATTGCTCAAGGTGTACATCGATATGTCGGCGGGCAAGTAATCAAAGCATCAACACTGGCATTAGCTAATATTTCAGGTAGCCAAGTTGCAGGTAGCCAAGAATGATCCGTTCATTTGTTAAAAATGGTCGGTTAATGTCCCTTGCTATTATTCTGTTAATTGTTACAGGGCTAGGTGCATTATCCACGATGCCGAGGATGGAAGATCCACGGATGGAAAATAGGCATGCAAGCGTGTTAACTCGCTTGCCCGGCGCCAGCGCTGAACGCATTGAAGTGCTTATTACCGAAAAAATAGAGCAAAAATTACGTAAGATTTCTGAAATAAAAAATATTATTTCGGTATCACGCCCTGGTATTTCAGCGGTAAAGCTTGAACTGCACGATGAAGTCACTGACTCACTACCTATTTGGTCTAGGGTTAGGGATCTAATTAATGATGTGGCGCCTCAATTACCGCCCAATACACTAGCCCCCACATTAGAAGATGATAGAAGTTATGCCTTTACCCAACTGATCGCCTTAAATTGGCAAGGCGATGGTCCAAGTGATATCGCCAGTTTAGGCCGCTATGCTAATGATCTTCAAAACCGTTTACGTATTGTCACCGGCACTGATTTAGTCAGTATTTTTGGTCATGGGCAAGAAGAAGTTTTAGTGGAAATAGAACAAGGACTTAGTAGTAAGTTAAATCTGTCCAGTAAGGTGATAGCCCAAAAAATTCAACAGTCAGATGCCAAAGTATCTGCAGGGCAATTGGTTAACCAACAAAGCCAAATGCAAGTAGAACTACATGGCGCTTTTAATAGCGTAACGCGCATTGAAAACATCCCAATTAAAGAAGGAGGATCAGGTACGATCCTGCGCTTAGGTGACATAGCAAAAGTAAGTAAAAGCTTAGCTTGGCCTGCCCAAGAAATGGCTATTGTTAATGATAAACCCGCTGTGGTGGTTGCAGTACGTATGCTGCCAAATTTACGTATAGATCAATGGAGCGGGAATATAAAAGAGGCGCTAGCTCAGTACGCTAAAAAATTACCGCAAAATATTGAGCTGGAAGTTTTATTTGATCAAAATACTTATACCGAAAAACGTCTTGGTGATTTAGTCGATAATATAGCCCTTGGTTTTATTTTAATTTCTACTGTTTTGTTAGTTACATTAGGCTGGCGATCGGCTTTAATTGTTTCGGCTTCTTTACCTTTAACGGTTTTATTTACGCTTTCTGTAATGAACTTTTATGGCATACCTATTCACCAAATGTCGGTTACGGGTTTAGTTGTTGCTTTAGGTATTATGGTGGATAACGCCATTGTGATGACAGACACTATTCAAACTAAACGCCAAGAAGGGTTTCGTCGACTTGACAGTGTTAGCTTTGCAATAAAACACTTATGGCTGCCTTTACTTGGTTCAACCATCACTACTATTTTAGCCTTTATGCCCCTTATTTTAATGCCTGGCTCTGCCGGAGAATTTGTTGGCGGTATCGCTTATAGCGTTATTTTCTCACTGATAGGCTCTTATATCATTTCCCATACAATAGTCGCAGGTTTAGCTGGCCGTTTTATTCCAAGAGGTATCGCGCCAAGAGGCGCTATCAAAGACGATAGCCACTGGTATCAAGTAGGTATTCACTTACCTAAAGTAAATGAATTATTTGAAAAAGGACTGCACTGGGCATTAACCTATAAAAAAATCACCATAATCTCCGTGTTTGGTTTACCCTTGTTAGGCTTTGTTCTGTCAACGCAGTTAAGCGAACAGTTCTTTCCCCCTTCTGATCGCGATATGTTCCAAATAGAACTATTTATGCCAACACAAAGCAGTATTATTAATACTCAAGTGACTAGCCAACAAGTCAGTGACTACCTTTATCAACAACAAGGGATAGAAAAAGTCCGTTGGTTTATTGGGAAAAATGCACCTTCGTTTTACTATAATTTAGCACCAACAAAAGATGGTTTGCAAAATTACGGTCAGGCAATGGTCACCACAACTGACTTTCAAACCGCTAATAATTTAATTCCTAAACTACAAACAGCCTTAGATAAATTAATACCACAAGCGCAAATATTAGTTAGAAAACTAGAACAAGGACCTCCTTTTAACGCACCAGTTGAATTACGCGTATACGGCCCTAACTTAGACACCCTAAAAGTTATTGGTGATGACATTCGAAAAATAATGACACAAACCGATGACATTATTCATACCCGTGTTTCACTGCAACCTGGCACACCTAAAGTGTGGGTAAATGCAGATGAAGAAGCCGCAGCTTTACTGGGTTTATCTTTAGTTGATATTGCAAAGCAATTACAAGGCAGTTTAAGCGGACAAGTGAGCGGCTCTATTATTGAAGCGACTGAGTCTATTCCGGTACGAGTTCGACTGGCTAATGAAAACAGATCGACGATCAATGATTTAGCTAATATCAATTTACTTAGCTCAAGTATGGGCAATAATGCACAGCCTATCCCGTTAACAGCAATCGCTGATTTTTCGCTAAAACCGAGTCGCGGTGCAATTCCACACCGTAATGGCTCTAGGGTAAATGTTATTGAAGGGTATATTCGTTCAGGGGTTTTACCCAGCGTAGTTTTGGCAAAAGTTAACGCGAACATCACTGCAGAAAATTACCAGTTACCTGCGGGATACAAAATCGAGATTGGCGGTGAGTCATCCAAACGCAATGATGCGGTGGGGAAATTACTTGCCAGCGTAGGGATTATATTTACATTATTAATAACCGTGGTGGTGCTGTCATTTAATTCATTTAGACTTGGCGGTATTATCTTTTTCTCTGCAATGCAATCTGTCGGCTTAGGCTTACTAACAGTGTATTTTTTTGGTTACCCATTTGGTTTCACCGTGATCATTGCCTTACTAGGCCTGATGGGACTAGCCATTAATGCTGCTATTGTTATTATTGCTGAATTGAAAAGTGATACCCAAGCAGTGCAAGGTAATCCAAACGCTATTATTAAAGGCGTACAAGGTTGTACTCGCCATATAACCTCAACCACAATTACCACTGTGGGAGGTTTCTTACCGTTAATTTTAGCAGGGGGAGGCTTTTGGCCACCTTTTGCTATAGCAATAGCAGGCGGCACCGTATTAACAACCTTGTTATCGTTCTTATTTGTACCCGCAGCATTTTCATGGTTCAGTCAGCGCCGCGCTTTTGAATTAAATGAACAGGTTTAGAATAAATCGCCAAGGGCGAGTAAATTATTGTCGATGAGAAGACGTTTTTGAGTTGGTTTGAATATGGTAACTTTCATCGATTTTTCTTATGCGCTCTAAGTGCTTTAGATGAGCACGGCGAGCGGCATAAAAAAAAACACCAATAATAATAACGATAGGGATTGCTAGAGAGAAAGGTTGTTGAATAAAATATTTATTGACCCATTCCATGGTTCGTATTCCTTTGGCTAAAATTACTTATGTATTATATTTGTTAACATAATAAACATTCTTGTTAACATAATACACATTAATTTTCGAAAAATTTGTTTTTATATACTTTATTCTTCGAAGTAAGTTCCCCATCCATCGTAGTCTACTTTACATTTTTTTGCTAATTCATACATTTCTTTTGTTTCAGCACGTAACAATTCAGCACTTAGCATTTGCTCAGTAATAATATCAAAAGCAAAAATTTTATCACCATTTTCTAATTCAGCTTCTTCTGGATCTTCTATTTCTAATCCTAGTTTAAATGCTGTAATAGCGGCTTTCTCTAATAAATCAAAGTTTTCACTGGCAAAGTGGTGTTCAATCGTATGGTAAACTTCTTCATTAGTGCCATCTTCAAGTAATTCATTTACCAATGCTTCGGTATGCTCAAACCATTGCGTTAATTCTTCATCAATCATTATTTATTACCTTTTTGATTATCAATTATAGCGCTATTTGCAATTTCTTCATCTAGTTGCTCAATTTTAGCTTTCATCAGTGTATAAGCTTGATCAGCAGCGCCCCGAGCACTAGCAGGAGTGTTATCTGATATATAGATAGGATCTAAGAATTCAATAATGATCTTGCCATTATTCCAACGGCCTAATTTAATTGTTCCTTCTTGATTACTTGCACAAATAGGCACAATAGGAACATTAGCTAGTGCTGCAGTTCTAAATGCGCCAGTTTTAAAAGGCAGTAAACCACGTCCTCTACTCCGTGTTCCCTCAGGAAACATCCATATAGAAAGTTTTTTTTCTTTAATTTTATTTGCAGATAAATTAATGAAGCCCATTGCTTTACTGGTATTTTTACGATCAATTAATATGTTTCCAGTTAACCAATACATTTGGCCAAAAATAGGGATCCATTTTAAACTTTTCTTACCCACACTTACCGTACTGGGTTGCACCGCATTAGCCATAGTGAAAACATCATAACTATTTTGATGATTGGCAACATAGATTACCGGACCAATATTTTTAACTGATTCAGGTATTCTCACCTCAACATCGAAACCTAATATTTTGGTTATTTTACCTAAATACCTAGAAGTATGATGAACATTGTCACGATGAAAAGGCCTTAATAAACAGTAAAAACAGGAAACTGTACAAATAAAAAGAAAGGCTACAGACATCAAAATAAAGCGGATGATTGTTAACAACAGGAAAGTCCTAGTAAAATTTTAGACGGCGAGTATATAGACAATACTATATAAGCGCAAAGATATTACTCTTTTTAGCTGCTGACCTTAACGAGGGTCTGTTTCTTTAACATCATCATTATTAGTATTTACCCGGTGGAACTCAACTAAATCAGTAAGGGAACTAAAATCATAAAGCTGACGAAATTCCACCCAATCCAGTAAGCAATATAAACAAATAGCAGGATAATGCCATTGTTCAAATTCACCATTTTTGACAGCCTGATCTAAAGCTAAAAATGTTTTTTCAACTCTTTCATGTTGTAAGTTAAAAAAGAACCGATCTTCACTCGTATCTAAACCTGAACGCTTTAATAAAAACAAACTAATTAAAGAGTCATTTGCTGCATCAATTACTGTTAGTAAGTTTTCTTGTGGCCAAGTGAGTGAAGGCTGTTGATATTTTTGCGATAAATATCTAAAAATCACTCTAGAATCAGATATACATTGCTCTTCATCAAGCAATGCAGGTACTTTTTGTGCCGGATTTTTTTCAGTTAATAATTTTCGATCTTCACTACTAGCAAAAATATCTAAATTGACGAAGTCGAAGTTAGTTATATTGAGTTGCACGGAATATAAACGTAAACGCCGAACAAAGGGGGAAGTAGTCGAACCTAATAATTTCATGTTATATCCAATAATTAAAAACAGAATTATACTATACCTAAACTACCGGTAATTAATAACCAAACTGCAAAAAAAAGCTTAAGTCTAGTCGCTGACATGTGAGTGACTAACGTTTTCGCAAAAACCCCACCGATTACCGCTCCTGGGCCGGCAAATAAAAGTACCTGCCAATACACATCTTGAGGTGGAACGGGTATATAGCAAAGCTAGTCGTAATAGATTGTTGCTCAGTAAAATTTAATTGGGTAAACATAGGAATAAAAATCACCCCACCGCCTGCACCCGTAGCGTTAGCAAATGTAGCCCCTAATACCCAATAATAAAACAAGGCATATAATCGCTGATATCCAATATAAAGCAATGCTGATCATAACAAGATAAAAACAGCAATAAATTTAGGGTTTGTTGGACGAATAGGGTT
>TARA_R110001583_G_scaffold43548_10_pt1 | contig 15952 bp, 10 predicted proteins | sample TARA_R110001583 | Tara Oceans TARA_R110001583 (sample SAMEA4398432) | marine metagenome | biome: Polar Biome; feature: [MES] marine water layer (ENVO:01000295) within the mesopelagic zone...; material: water (ENVO:00002006), including particulate matter (ENVO:01000060) such... | reverse complement strand
GATAGAACTTTTTTCACCAAAATTAGCTATGCTTGGGCACCATAGGTTTATTTATCACGCTTTTTGCGCGCTTTTCTCACATCAATCATCACTTTTACAGAAAATAGCATTAGATACTTTTTAGCTTCCCTTGAAAGCTTTAAATCAACGCTCTAAGTTAACATTCTAAGTTCATTTTCTAAATTAACGCTTTAATTCCCTGCCCTAAACCAGCAAGCGTTAACGGATACATTTTACGTTCAACAAGCTGCTGCATTATTTGTATTGATGCATAATAAGGCCATTGCGGCTCAGCTTGAGGATTTAACCAAACTACTTTATCGAAATGATCGGTTAATCTTTTCATCCATACATTACCCGCTTCTTCATTCCAGTGTTCAACACTGCCACCGGGGTAGGTAATTTCATACGGCCCCATGGTTGCATCACCCACAAAAATCACTTTATAGTCACGGCCATAGGTGTGCAACACTTGCAATAAATCTATTTTTTCATTATTCCTACGATTATTATCACGCCAAACACTTTCGTAGATACAATTATGAAAGTAAAAAAACTCTAAGTGCTTAAATTCACCGTGTATCGCAGAAAACAGTTGTTCACATACTTTAATATGGTCATCCATCGAACCACCAATATCAAAAAACATTAATACCTTAATCGCATTATGACGCTCTGGCTTCATTTTAAGATCAAGGTAACCTGCATTACGTGCTGTTGCAGCAATGGTGTCATCAAGGGCAAGTTCTTCACTGCTGCCTGTACGAGCAAATTGACGCAACTTGCGCAAAGCAACTTTCATATTGCGCGTACCTATTTCAACATTGGCATCTAAGTTTTTAAACTGGCGTTTATCCCACACTTTAGTTGCTTTGCGGTGTCTAGAGCTATCTTGCCCAATACGTACTCCTTCTGGATTATAACCATAAGCGCCAAAAGGAGAGGTTCCGCCCGTGCCTATCCATTTATTACCCCCTTGATGACGTTTCTCTTGTTCTTTAAGGCGCTCTGCAAGGGTTTCCATTAATTTATCTAAACCGCCTAAAGCCTTTATTTTTACTTTTTCTTCATCACTGAGTTGTTTCTCAAAATGTTTTTTTAGCCAATCTTCAGGTATTTCAGATAAATCTAACTCCAGACTGGCCACGCCTTTAAAATAATCTGCAAATGCACGATCAAACTTATCAAAATGCGCTTCATCTTTAACGAGAATAGTTCGGCTTAAACTATAAAAATCATCAATATTGGCAAACACAACACCCTGCTCTAAGGCACGGAGTAAATCGAGTAATTCACGCAGGGTACAAGGTACTTTGTAGTCGCGTACCTTACAAAAAAAATCTATTAACACAAAGCAACCTCTTTGAATTAGGGACTAACGGTGACGTTGGTTCATAAAAGCAAGTTTTTCAAATAAATGCACATCTTGCTCATTCTTCAATAAAGCACCATGCAGTGGCGGAATAACTTTCTTTTGTCTGGTTTCATGTAAAACTTCTGGAGAGATATCTTCAGCAAGTAATAATTTTAACCAATCAATCAACTCAGACGTTGAAGGTTTTTTCTTTAAGCCCGGCATGTCTCGTAAATCAAAAAATAAGGCAAGCGCTTCATCCAATAACTTTTGCTTTATCTTAGGAAAGTGCACATCAACAATCGCTTGCATTTCAGCTTTTTCAGGGAAGTTTATGTAATGGAAAAAACAGCGTCTTAGAAAAGCATCAGGAAGCTCCTTCTCGTTGTTGCTTGTGATGATAATAATAGGTCTTTGTTTAGCGACAATCTTTTCTTGAGTTTCATAAACAAAAAATTCCATTCTATCGAGAAATAGGGGGGTACTTTAGAGTACCAAAATAGGGTGTTTATGTAAATTATTCGATAAAAAGTGCAATAAGTGCACTATTATTCTTGCTGGCATCCAAGTATAGGGGTATAGTAAGTACCATTAATACCAAAGATGAGATGATTAATGAATAACAACTATCTTTTCAGCACTACAACTAAAGTTAGTATAAAGATTGATAATCTTAATACTAAACTATTCCTCAAGGCAATCGTTGTTGAAAGCGGTCTGCTCTCAAGTCATCTTTCGTATTTAAAACATAAAACTCTTGTAAAAGGCGTTGGTGCTTCATGGAGAACACAGTCAATTCAAGCGATTAGACTTTTGCTTGATTACTCAACTGTAAATAAAGATGTGTTCGCTAATCCACGGGAGATGTTCGAAGCATTCTCAAACCGAATTTACGATGGAACGATTGATGATCAAGGCAATGATCCAACAGGGTTGCGCTGGCAGCCGCAGAGCAATGAATACGGCAATAAAATTATTTACCACGTAACACTATTCAGCGATTGGTTGTACGAAGAAAAAGATGGTTCTACTGAACTTCTAAATCCGCAAAGAGAAGCCACAAAGTCTGAAAGAATCTTAAATTTAGCCGCATATAACCATCGTATAAATAAGTCATTTCTAGGACACACCTATTCACAACAGCATAAAGAACAAAGTATCAACACGGCTCGTACTGTCGGAAATCGTAAAACCCATACTGTAGCTGATTTTGACCCAAGCAAAGCATTTAGAGAAGATAAAATTTGGGAGTTACTGCTGAATGGTTTTACCAAACAAGGTGTACCTGCCTCTCGCCCACCAGAAGAAAGGTTTAATTTAGCCAACGTCCTAATAACGATGCTACTTCATTTTGGTGGCTTAAGAACATGCGAACCATTTCATATATTCAAGGACGATATTATCCCTAACGAAGGGCTAGAACAGATCCGCGTCTATGACCCAAGGGTAGGTCTTGCCCCCGAATGGTACAGAAATCAAGCCAAACTACCTAATGCAAATCGCCAAACATTTCTACGTGAAAAATATGGGTTAGCGCCAAGGTGGGATCACCCGAACAGTACATACAACGCAGGATGGAAAAACCCAACCGTGAACGATAAAGGTAAGTATTTCAATGTGTTTATATTTGGAACCAAAGGAGTTAAAAAGATGTTTTTCGATTTGTTTCGAGTTTACATACAAACTCGAGTTGAGCCTCTTAAAGGCAGAGAGCATCCATTCCTTTTCACCAATAAAAATGGCGACCCTTTAAGCATGGACTCATTTCAAGATGCGCACGAGACCGCGGTTATAAAAATAGGACTCACACCCTTACTTAATTATGGTGGGAGTCCACACTGTCACCGACATGCATACGGCACGCGACTTAATGAGGCGGATATCAGCTCTTATATGATTAAAACTTGTATGCATCACGCTTGTATTGACAGCCAAGAAGTCTACAAACACAAAGGTTCTGAAAAAATCATAAATGCCTTATCAGATGCAAGTGCTCGTCTGGAGCAACAGTGTATTCCGCAATTAACAGAACAAAAGGAAGTTATATAAAATGCCTAGATACAATTACTATAAAACCCTTCAAGAAGCTTCTGATGCAGCGATAGCACTGGGCATTAATAGCCCATCTGAGTACAGCGAACGTCACAAAGAAGACTCAAAACTACCCGGCACTCCTCGAGTAAAATATAAAGACCTCGGCTGGGACGGCTGGGAAGTGTTTTTCGGTCGAGAAAAGCAAGTGCACTATGATACCTATCAAGAAGCTGCTGATGCAACGATGGCACTGGGAATTAATAGACATTCTGAGTACGTCGCGCGTTACAAAGAAGATCCAAAACTACATGCAAGTCCTGAAGTAAAATATAAAGACCTCGGCTGGGACGGCTGGACAGCGTTTTTCGGTCGAGAAAAGAAAGTGTCCTATGAAACCTATCAAGAAGCTGTTGATGCGACGATGGCACTAGGTATTAATAACCCATCCGAGTACAACGAACGTTACAAAGAGGACCCTAAACTACATGCAAATCCTTGGATAAAATATAAAGACCTCGGCTGGGACAGCTGGACAGCGTTTTTAGGTCGAGAAAAGAAGGTGTTCTATGAAACCTATCAAGAAGCTGTTGATGCGACGATGGCACTGGATATTAATAACCCATCCGAGTACAACGAACGTTACAAAGAAGACCCTAAACTACCTTCTATTCCCCATATAAAATATAAAGACCTCGGCTGGGACGGGTGGGATGCATTTTTTGGGAAAGAAGATTTGTATGAAACCCTTCAAAAAGCTTCTGACGCCACTACTGAACTGGGTATTAATGCTAAGTATGAATACTTGGAACGTTACAAAGAAGACCCTAAACTACCTTCAAATCCTCGTATAAAATATAAAAACCTCGGCTGGGACGGGTGGGATTCATTTTTTGGGAAGGTTGGTAAGTATTACTCTTATCTAGAAGTCGTCAGATATATTGCCGCTACTGATGTGCAAGTCCGAACTATTGCAGATTACCTAAACTTAACAAAAGGACAATCTAGGTTCCCACACCAACCAACCCAAAACGTCTGGAAAGAATACCATGACTGGGCTAGTCTGGTAGGTATAGAGTATATTGACCCGTTAGATGCTATTGGGTTAATTCAAACTAAGGGAAATAGTGTAACTGACTTGGAGGGTTATTTGAATTTAAGGGAGCTATATCGATCGTTGCCTATAAATCCCTTAACCACATACAAATTTGATTCATTTGAAGAGTTTATTAACTTCAGCGAAGACAAACTTTGGGGAGTAGAACAAGTAAGAGCGTATTGCCATGAACATAGAATATCCACTAACAATGAGTACAAAAACGCCACAAAAACCAATCCTTACCTCGCAATAGATAAAGCTAAAATAGCTGGATTTTCATCATTTGCAAATATTGCTTATTCTACCGATTTTGACATGCTTGACACAAAAGCACTGAAAGCGTGGCACGACACTGCTAATGCGTGGATTGACTCGGTAAAAAAAATAGGGACCAAAATATCAACCTTAAGGAATTACTTTGCGTTTAATCTCGACAACCTTACATCATCTCCTGCACGCTACTGTGAAGTTGAAAATAAACCTGATATTAATGTTTGGTTAAATGCACTGTCTCCTTCCTCTAAGAATGTTGCCACAGTCAATATAATTGCCGAGTTCTTTGACTTCGTGCTTTTAAAGCATTGTGCTCATGTAAGTGAGGAGACTGGAGAAACAGTCTATTTAGAAGGATATTCAAACCCAATACAGCCTAAAGATATTCAGGTTGAATTGAATGGATACGTACAGTTGAGCGAATCAAATAAGGGTGCCATACCATTTCGCTATATCGACAGAGCCAGAAAGTATCTTGTGCCTGAGGGTGATACGGTCACTAACTTTAAAGAACTATTTAATTCTATTGATGCTAAAACTGAAATGTATTCCAATTTTTCAGAATGGTTTGATGTAGATGAGAATATCATTGATAAAAACGATCCTAATTGTGTTTGGAAGTGCTCAAAAGGGCAATTTCAAATGTGGTCTCCCGTCCGTCTGATTGCATTATACACTCAACTTTTCATGCCGTTTCGCGGCAGCCAAGTATGCTGGCTGGATAGCGGCGAAGCAGAATCACATTTGCTAGTAAAAAAAGACGGAAAGCTTCAATGGGAAAAAAATTCATTATTAATTGAGCATCGAGTGCCTCACAAAAATTGGCAAGGCTTTTTAAAGTCAAATGATCTATTAACACACACAGATACAAACAATAAAATCTCCGTAGGCTGTCACGTAAATACAAACAAAACAGCTAAGAAAGCATACGATGGTTACGATATACCTTGGGTTGATGACCGCATTATTCCTTGGATAATAATGCTTCGAGATTGGCAAACAAGATACAACCCATTAACAGAACCCACTAATTGGTCTAACGAATTCAAGAGCGGCGGAAAAACTACAGAAGGCCAGTTAAAGAGGTATGGTCATAATTCACGTACATGTTTTTTATTTAGAGACCCAACGATGGGAGGCATTCGGCCTTTAACCCAAGCCAAACTTAGCGCGGCTTTTGCTGGTCTTACATATTTAATTCAAGATAAAGAGCTACCTCTAGCTGTTGTGAAAGGAGGGGTATACTCGGATAAAAAAATGACCAGCATAAAATCACTTTACACTCTACATTCCATGCGAGTGTCGCTGATCACTGCTTTTATTAGAGATGCAAGAATAGCCCCTGAAATTGTTCAAAAGCTCGTAGGTCATTCCTCATTGGTTATGACTATTTATTATACCAAAGTTACCTCTGTCGATATTCAAGAACAGTTACAAAATTCTGATAGCCGAATAATTAAAAACCAAGCCAAGCGTGTTGAACAACTTATTAAGCAAAAAAAAATGGAGCAAGCAAGGTCAGAATTGATTGGTGCAGATGGAGAGCTAGTCAAAGCTAAGTGGGATATGCCAGCATCAGCATTTAGCTTCATGGATAGTGGTATTTGCCCTAATGGCCGAACTTTATGTCACAACGGTGGGCAACCAATAGATAAAGATAAGAGTATATATACGGCAGTGACGCATGGATATCTTGGTAGTAGTAATTGCATACAATGCCGCCATTTTGTAACTGGCCCTGCATTTTTAGGAGGGTTACAGATGCTCACCAATGAAATAGCTTTAGAGTGTAAAGCAGGAGCATTTGAAGTTGAATCATTGAGAACTAAAATAGAGGTGATGGAAGATGAGGAATACCGAGCAACAATGGCAGGTGAACCCTTCTTAAAACAACATGAATTATCACTTTCTGAATCGCATTACGAACAAGAGGCTACAAGGTTTGATGGGATGACATGCGACCTAATTAGCATTGTGAGACTTTCAATGAATTCGATTGCGCTCCTGAACAGGAAGATAAAAGGAAATAAGAAAACGGACGGACTTAGCCTTGTTACGAGTTCATCGCAAGATGAAGTCGTGTTCCAATTGGGAGAAGCATCAGATTTCATGCAACTCGATATGGTCTGCCATTCAGCCTCATACTACCAGTCATCACACCCCAAAAATGCAAACCTGCAGCGGCAACAATATATCGATTTATTTGCAAAGAAGAATGGATTATCCCCCGGTATGTTTATGCTTGATGAGCGTCAACAGTTAGAGGTTGGCAATGAATTAACAAAATTTGTACACGCCCGAACAGGTAGTTGGGACAAAGTAAACCAATTGATGAACAAAGAGGAGCACATAACGCTTAAAGAATTAGGCTTTGATGATGATGAAACTCAACAAGGATTAACGCTTCTGCTTGAAGGTAAACCTCTAAACAATAATATTCTTTCTAATAAAGAATCAAAACTTAAGGTGCTCTAAAATGACTGACGTAATTGAAGAAATCTACCAAGGTTTAATTGAAGAAGCATCAGATTCAGTTAAGTCTAAGCTAGCTATATTAAAGAAAGCATGTGAAAGCCAAGTAAGAGGTAATTCAACTGACTTCACTTTTGGGGTAATCGGGAAAATATCGAAAGAAATGGGTGGTCCCGCAGAATCAACTATCAAAAATAAAAGTAAGTTAAGCCCTTTGTATCAAAGCCTCGTTATGGCTTACAGAGCTCGCTACTCCAAACCTGTACCAAAGAAAACAAGCAACTCAGAACCTCTTCGTCTTGCTAATTGCATTGAAGATACAATTACGCGACTTATGGTTCTTGATTTGATTGCAAATAACAGGAAGTTACAAAACGAGCTAAACCTACAAAAAAGCACAGGCTTGATTGAGTTAGATCATCGCAAAAATGCACCTCAAGACGATTTTGTAGCGCTTGAAAACAAGCTTACTTCGGGCGAAGTCAATGCTCTTACTAGTTTCATATCAGAGAACAAGTTAAAGGATTTAGGGTGGAAACTAGGAGACAATGGGCGAATAGTAGATGCTAAAGGTAAGCCGGTAACAAAACCTTTTTTTGTTAACGCCATTAATAAGCTTTCATTAGAGGAAGATTAGCATGTCCTCAACATCTGGAGATAATAGCGTTAAATTGTTTGAGATATGGAAAGATTCTATGTCCGATCAGGATTATGTTGATATCACTCTTGGAAGTAAATTGAATCGGACACGCATTGCTGAACAATGCGGTTTTGCCAAGTCTGTACTCGGCTCCAACGACAAAATTGCAAAAGGTTTGATAAAGCTTGAGAATGAACTCAGAGCGCGATTGGTACTGCCCCCTTTAACAGTAAAAGGCAAAAAAGAAGAGCAAGCACCTAAAACACTGCAAAGAGAAGCCTTAAAGGCCGCTAGAGAGCAATCTCGCATACCCGGCCTTGAACAACGCATTGTTGAGCTAGAAGCTGAGGTTAAGGCTCTCAGAGCCGAAAAAGGTCGTTTAAGTGAATTTGCTGAGGTTAATGAGGAGCTGTCAAAATTATGATCCAACGAACAGCTTATAAAGCAGACATCACCGTTCGTATAACTAAAGTCTTTATAAGCTTTAAGAAAAACGACCCAACAATTACTTTAAGCGCTGTTCGTGTTCATAATGTACATCACACCGTACTAAATAAAGCTAATTACTACACGATAAAGCTATCAAATACTATATTTCCCGAGCCATCTGAAGGTGAAATATGGTCAGTAAACGGGGAAGCAAGCTATGAAGAAGCGGTTAGCTTTGATGGCAATTACTTTATTAAAAAACATTATATCAATGCTAATGCTATCACCGCTAAACTAATCTTATCTAACAATCCTGTTGGGTTTAAATCGTTTATTGCTGATACGCCTCACTTCAAAGGTGTTGGTATTTCAACGGCTGAACGTCTGTGGCAAGCCTTTGGTGAAGATATCTATAAAGTGCTAGAAAAAAAAGAATTAGCTAAACTATTAACGGTAAAGCATCTTGGTAAAGAGTCAGCAATCAGCCTGATAACTGGCTATGAAAAATTCTCTTTCTTAAAACACTCAAAATTCTTTACTGAGCATGAAATTCCATCAGAAATTCAAAAGAGAATTTATAAATTTAATGGGATTAATGATAGACAATTAAAAGTTAATGGCATTGGAGTAGATACTGATCCTGTAAAATTAATTAAAGAAAACCCCTACTCGCTCAGTCTGTTTGGTATGACATTTCAAGCCAACGATAAGCTTGCTAAAACACATTTCAACGTAAGTGACAATGATAAAAGACGCTTGTTTGCGGCTATTGTTCAAAGCCTCAGGCAGCATGCAGCCAATGGACATACTGTCGCGAGCAAATGGGAGATAAAGAAACGCTTAAAGGCGTTATTGCATTGTAATGAACTAGTCAATAAAGCACTGAGCGGAGATTATGATAAAAAAGCATTCATCATCTACCCTGATAGTGGCAAGTATCAATTCACTCCTACTTTCATAATGGAGAATGTTGTAGCTAAGCGCTTCTTAAATTTACATGCTCAAGGTGAAAAATACGACGAAGCTGAAGATGCGGCTTGTGTTAACGCTTTTTCATCAACCCCTTTTCCATTAGGAACTCAACAGAGAGAATCTATTATGACATCTGTGAGCTATGCTATTTCGTGTATCACAGGGGGAGCCGGAACCGGCAAGACAACGGTGCTCAATGCTGTTTTAAATGCGTATCAGGAACTTGGATATAATATTAAAGCTATCGCACTGAGTGGTCGAGCCGCGATGAGAATGCGCCAAAGTATTAAACGTCCGTGCTCTACAATTGCCAAATTTTTAAAAGAAGAGCCTCTTGACGATTTAGGTGACAGTAAGTTTTTACTTGTAATCGATGAAAGCTCAATGGTTGATTTACCAACCATGTTTAAAATCGTTATACACATAGATCCATCAGTAAGGCTCCTGTTTGTTGGAGATCCGAATCAGCTCCCTCCAATTGGTGCTGGAAACATCTTAGCAGACATTGTTGGATCAGGAGTTATACACAACACCGTGTTAGATATTGTTAAGCGTCAAGGAGCAAGTTCGGGCATCCCAGAGTATTCAAAGTTGATTAACGAAGGAAAGATACCCAGTTCGCTAACAACAGGAGCAATCACATTCCACGATGTCGAGTTTGATCACGTTGCTGATGCGTGTGTAGAGCTATACAAGCAATCACCATCCAAAAGTCGCGTAGTAGCCCCTACCAACGCTTTAGTAGATAAGATTAACGCACAATGCCAACTAGAGCTGAATCCTGATGGTAAACGTCTTGTTTTTGATATAGATGGGCAACACTTCCAAGATGATTTATATCAAAACGACCCTGTATTATTCACACAAAATAATTATGATGCGGGTGTGCAGAATGGTTCTCTTGGTAAATTGATTAATGTTGAACAGACCGATGGACATCTGGGAATGGTACACATGGATGATTTTGAAGATAAGGAACAAGAATTCATTCCCTTGACACAAACCCTGCTTCTTTCGTTAAAAGCAGGCTACGCTATCACATTGCATAAGGCGCAAGGCTCGCAATTCCCGCGTGTTATTGTTGCGCTCTCTAGAGGTAGTAACTTAGATCGCGCATGGTTATATACTGCTGTAACAAGGGCTGAAACTGAAATTCATATCGTTGGGCCAAAAGAAAAATTATTTAGCGCTATAAAAAACCAAAGCAATGCAAGCCAGCGGCAAACATATTTGCAAGAACTTTTGAAAGCCAATAAAATAAAGCCCCAAAATTAATAACAGAGGTAATGAATGTCATTTAACGGCACAGAAAACTATATAACAAGTAATGAGCTTAAGCTTGCAGTTAATGCAGCTATCACGCTGGAAAAACCTTTATTGATTAAAGGCGAACCTGGTACGGGCAAAACCATGTTAGCAGAAGAAATCGCAGCTAATTTAGGCTTGGAGTTAATACAGTGGAATATCAAATCAACGACCAAAGCACAGCAAGGCTTGTACGATTATGATGCAGTATCAAGACTACGAGACTCCCAGCTTGGTGATGAAAAAGTTCATGATATTGCTAACTATATTGTAAAGGGTAAACTTTGGCATGCATTTGATAGTGACAAGCGTTGCGTGTTATTGATTGATGAAATAGATAAGGCCGATATCGAATTTCCGAATGATTTGCTTCAGGAACTAGATCGTATGGAGTTCTATGTGTATGAAACAAATCAATTAATAACGGCTAAAAATCGACCGATCATTATTATCACAAGCAACAATGAAAAGGAGCTTCCTGACGCTTTTCTCAGAAGATGCTTCTTTCACTATATTCAATTTCCAGATGCAGACGAAATGGGAAAAATTGTTGATGTGCATTTCCCAAATATTAAAAAGTCTTTACTCAATCAAGCTCTAGGATCTTTTTTTAACTTGAGAGATATCCCTGGATTGAAAAAGAAGCCTTCTACATCGGAGCTGCTCGATTGGATCAAGTTGCTTGTGGCTGATGATATTTCACCTGAAACCCTACAGAGCAAGGACAGAGATAAGTCTATTCCGCCATTACATGGAGCACTATTGAAAAACGAACAAGACGTACACTTGTTCGAAAAACTAGCCTTTATCAATCGCTCTGGTAGATAACTTATGTTGATTGGTTTTTTCAGTAAAGTTCGAGAGTATAAAGTGCCATGCACTATACGTGAATTACTTGATTTAATTCGTGCACTAGAGCAACAGGTAGTATTCGCCAATATTGATGACTTTTACGTTATTAGCCGAGCTATTTTAGTTAAAGATGAGAGCTACTTTGACAAGTTTGACCGTGCTTTTGCCGACTATTTTAAAGGTGTGGAATCTTTAGAACTTGATTTAGATGGTATCCCTGAAGATTGGTTAAGAAAGCAACTTGAAAAGTCGTTAACTGAAGAAGAAAAAGCACAGTTAGAGGCCGTAGGTGGCTTTGACAAGTTAATGGAAACATTGGCTGAGCGTTTAAAAGAGCAAGAGAAACGTCATCAAGGGGGCAATAAGTGGGTTGGTACAGGCGGCACATCTCCTTTTGGTGCTTATGGCTACAACCCAGAAGGCATAAGAATAGGTCAAGATAACTCTCGTCATCGTAAGGCTGTTAAAGTTTGGGATAAACGTGAATATCGAAATTTGGATAATCAAGTTGAAATTGGTACGCGAAATATTAAAGTTGCGTTGCGTAAGCTTAGACAGTTTGCTCGTACAGGTGCTAGTGAAGAATTAGATTTAGACGATACGATTGCCGCAACAGCACAAAATGCAGGTTATCTAGACATCAAAATGAAACCCGAGCGCCATAATGCGATTAAAGTATTAATGTTTTTCGATGTTGGTGGTTCAATGGATGATCATATTCGAGTTTGTGAGCAATTATTCTCAGCTGTTCACACCGAGTTCAAGCATTTAGAGTTCTTTTATTTTCATAATTGCGTTTACGAACAAGTTTGGCAAAATAATGAACGTCAGCATCAAGATGGAATGGATGTGTTTGATGTGTTACATAAATATGGGCGAGATTACAAAGTGATATTTATTGGTGATGCCACCATGGGACCTTATGAAATTAGTTATCCAGGAGGCAGTGTCGATCATTGGAATGAAGAAGCAGGAAATGTGTGGATGGAGAGGATTTTAGGCCATTTTGATAATTGTATTTGGTTAAACCCTCAAGAAGAAGCGCATTGGGGATATCACTCTTCTATTCAAATGATGAAACAGATTGTTAGAAATAAAATGTATCCTCTAACGTTAAGTGGTTTAACTGATGGTATAAAAGCCTTATTGTGATGACCTAAACTGTAGTAGCTTTAATCTTATCTGTCCCTCTTGAATATACGTTCTGACCTCATCGTACCGTCGATAAGGTCAGTAATGGCACATTGCGTATTTTTCTGAACGACAAACTGTCTAGCGAAAGCTGGGGAGTCCAACCTTTCAATTCACTAGATGTGCTGCTGATAAAACATCGCTTTAGATCCGTCATATTTTTTAAAACATGAATTGTTTTGATGGAAAATAGGCTGAGAAGCCCATTCCTTCGCTTGCAGTTATGTAATTCTTTAAACTTCGACGGATCTATAAAACGTATTTGCCTGTAATACACTAAACAGCTCAAATTCGACTTGTTGTTGAGCTGAATCAAGTTGGAGCTTGCTAAATAAAGATGGAAACTGACAATTTTATGCGTTAAGCGGAAGTAATCTTTTTTTAGGTCAACTGATCGCTAATAGCGTACGTTTTGGCTGGATTCGAAGTGCTATTACATCATCTTCCATTTTGAAGCTCTAATAATGCTTGGTCTAAAAAATTAATAGCTTGAACAATAGTGTTAACCGCGGCTCGATCAAATTCACCATCCCGTTGAGAGTCATGCGTTCCACTATTCAGATAACCCCATTCTATTGAGCCATTAGCTACTCCCAATAGTGAGTCCAATGCTCCAACAGAAGCGAGTATGCCATTTGATTGATTTTGGTTTCTCCTTAATGAAGAGCGAATTTTATTGCATTTATTATTTAATTCCCATGGAGATCTAGGTCCACTGAGTTTCAGTTCTATTCTGCCATCGCCACGCCGCCCCATCCAAGTCCAAAGCCTGTCAGTTAGACTTTCTATAGCGGCTCGAGAGTAATAAAGAGCATCGCGCTTATCGTCATTATCAAAAGACTGCTGAGCTCTGATTACATAATTTTTCGTAGGAGGATTAGTATCAACTCGCAAATGGTGCTCACCTTGATGAGGGAGGAACTTGTACATCTTGATATTATTTGCACGAGCAGCACCAAGCTCCTGCTGTATTCTGTGAAGAAACTCTTCAGCGTGAGAGGTTAAAATCACTTGCTTTCCATCTAGTAATCCATCCTCAAAAAATGTTCTCCATATACCATTCCTATGCTCATCATCAATAGCATTGACAACATCATCAAAAATAACTATTGGGCATCCTTCCTCAATGTTTTTTGCTAGCAATATTGCTAATCCTAAGCACTTAATATGGCCCTCACTGAGCAACGTCAATGCATCAAAGCGAATACCTACCTGCTCTTGAAACTCTAATTCGATTTTTCCGTTTTCAGCAATTGGTAGCCACAAGCCATGTAACAAATCCACAGGTAAATCATCACGATTAAACGAGTTATATAAGTCCCGCGCTCTATGTCCTAGCCCTTGTAGTAATTGTGCGGGAAGGTTACTAAGGTAGGTTTTGATTTCTCGTAAAAAAACGTCATATGCCCGTTTAACTCGATGATTAAATTGCACAACGGGCCCTTCAGCAGCGACCAATTCAATTAACTCACTATTTGCCTCGTCAAAACTAGCAACCGTATTTCTTGCTTCTAATAGTTGACTATCAGCAGTTTGGCGTATTAATTTGGCACGCTCTATCTCAAGGCGGTATCCATCAAGCCTACTCCGCTCCTCTACCAATTGTTGACGTTGGGCAATAATTTGACGAGCATTAATATCTGAAGCTTCAATATCAGCGCTCATACTCAACAAGTAATTCCATGCTTTATTGTTATCATTAACCCAAATTTGCAACCACTCGCCAGTTGAAGTGGGCAGCAGAACAGGTAAGGCTTCCAATTGGATCTTGTCAGGGCAAACTACTGATACTGCTCTAATGGTATTTTCCATAATAAGATGAAGATTTCTCATTGATTCTTGAAGTGCTCCACTTTTTTCTTTTGACTGACGTTGAAGTTCTGCTAATTCCCCAAGTTGCTCAAGCCCTAAAGCTGCACTCTCGTATGGATTTTTGGCTGTTGCTAAAAGGCTAGTGCCGCATGCCGGGCATTCATCTGGATTTGATGATGCCAATTGAAGTACCGCATCGTAAAGTTGCTTATATGAAACTTCGCCTGAACGGCGGGTTAATTCTGCAGACATTTCTTGTTGCGCGTTATTTATGGAAAATACTTCTTCAAAGCTTTCTGTAAGTTGTAACGGTGTTAAGTCGTAAACTTCTGGCGAAGGAGAATCGAGCAAAGCCTGAACATAAAACAACCGCCCCTGCTGTTCCTGATTACCAAGAAGCCAAAGGTTTATAGCTTCATAATCACTGCCTTGCTGAATTCTTTCTGCAAGAGTATTTTCATCAATGCCCAATTGTGTAAGTTTTTGAGGATACTCTTGAATAGTTTTTTCAGCGCTTGATAGTGCAGTCCTTCTTACCGCCAATTCCTGTGATCGTTGCCCAATAAGGTTCAAATTTTCGTCGAGTGATGGGTTGAACCCTCTTACAAAATCTGAAAACTGATCAATCCCAAAAAGTGTTGCAATTATCTGCCTCTGATCACTTGGTGTTCTTGATGCAATTCGCGCAAAGTCATCTAATCTGTTTTTTTCGATAAAACAGAATCTATACTTCTCCTCATTGGACATTAAATTAACTGGAGGATTATCTCCATTTCTTGTGGTTATAACAGGGGTTACGTGTCGCCCTAAACGCACATTATCGCAATACGTATTATGATTTATTCGTTTAACTTGAGCCTCACTAATAGAACCTAAAAAGACTGTTTCTAAAGCTTCACAAAAACTACTTTTCCCAGTGCCATTAGCACCATAAATAAGTGTAATTGGATAGCTAAGGTCAAACACCTCTTGATTCGTAAACCCTCTAAATGGACCTACACTTAATTCATGTAATCGACCAGTATTAAGTTCATCTTCTTCAACATTATTGAACGCGGGGAGTTCAGAAGAAGTTTCTGCTAGTTGGCTTATCGATAGTGACGCTAGCCGTAAAGATCTTGCTCTACGTGCAGTACCTACCTGCACTAATTGTGGAAGGTTTGTATATACCAAGTTCGCCATGCGACGAATATCTTCATCTACAGCCCTTAAAGCTAACGCCTCAAGAAACCTTTGATATTCAGCAATAACGCTGGCCATATTAATCCCTTATTTATAAATGCTATTTTTTGCAAGTAGTCAATTGCCCGAAAGGCACATAACAATGATTCAAAGGATAAAACCATTGTTTAAACTTTGGTTTTTGTCTTCTTTCATAATATTTGATTTACTAGCATATAGATGAAGATTTTAAAAATCAATCTATTAGAATGCTGATTAATTTGATAAAAATATGAAATAGATGCTTTTGCTTTATTTCACACAATTAGTAATTAATATTAGAAAAATTTGTATCGATAAC
>TARA_R110001583_G_scaffold195505_1_pt1 | contig 15954 bp, 12 predicted proteins | sample TARA_R110001583 | Tara Oceans TARA_R110001583 (sample SAMEA4398432) | marine metagenome | biome: Polar Biome; feature: [MES] marine water layer (ENVO:01000295) within the mesopelagic zone...; material: water (ENVO:00002006), including particulate matter (ENVO:01000060) such... | reverse complement strand
CCAGCCATACCGTTAGTTCGGCAAGAAATGTGTCTTCGACGGGACGCGATCTTGCCACTCTAAGCTTGGGGTGTGGTGTTTCGCGGGTTTCCTCGGCGTCGGCGAGGAGCTCCTCATACAGTTTCTCGCCCGGACGCAGGCCTGTAAACTCGATGCGGATTTGGTCTTCGGTATAACCCGATAGCCGTATCATGTTGAGCGCAAGATCAACGATCTTCACCGGCTCACCCATATCGAGCACGAAAATCTCGCCCCCACGCCCCATTGCGGCCGCCTGCAGCACCAATTGCGCCGCCTCGGGTATCGACATGAAGTAGCGGTTGATCTTGGGATGGGTCACCGTCACCGGGCCGCCGCGGGCGATCTGCTCCTGGAATTTGGGGATCACACTGCCGGTGCTACCGAGCACATTGCCAAAACGTACCATCTCAAGCTGGGTAATGCCCCCGCGCGAATGCAGTGCCTCGCATGCCATCTCTGCCAGTCGCTTGGTCGCGCCCATCACATTGGTCGGATTTACCGCTTTGTCGGTGGAAATGAGCACGAAGCGTTCGGCACCATGACGCTGGGTATGCTCCGCAACCTGCAGCGTGCCCAGCACGTTATTGCATACCGCCTGCCAGGCGTTGCCGACTTCCATCAATGGGACGTGCTTGTATGCCGCGGCATGAAACACCACCTGCGGCCTCCAGCATGCGAACACCTCTTCGAGTCTGGCTGCATCGCGCACGTCGCCTGCAAGCGGTATCACTGCCAACTCGGGGCGATTTTGCGCAAACCACTGCTCGATCGAGTAAAGCGCAAACTCGCTCGACTCGAGCAAGATCAATCTGGCCGGCGCAAACCGCGCCAGTTGCCGGCACAATTCGCTGCCGATCGAGCCGCCGGCCCCCGTGACCAGCACCGTTCGGTTCGCCAGCATGCCCTGTACGTGCTGGGTATCGATTCGGACCGGATCGCGGCCAAGCAGGTCCTCGATCTCCACCGGTCGCATGACGTTAACCGCCACCCGGCCACTCATCAGTTCATCGAGCCCGGGTACCGTGAACACATTGGCGCCGGCACTAACTGCGAGGTCGGTGGCGCGTCGGATCGCCGTCGTCGCAGCCGACGGCATGGCCAGAATCACATGGGCGGCTTTGAAGTCTGCCAGTGCGGCAGGCAGGGTGTCGATCCCGCCGACGATGGTATGGCCGGCAAGGTCCAGTCCCCACTTTGCGCGGTCGTCATCGACCAGCGCGACCACGCGCCAGTCTGGGCTGCGCTCGAGTTCGCGTACCAGCATGGCGCCCCCGGTTCCCGCGCCTACCACGATCACCGGCTTGCCCTGCGCCATCAGTCCGCCATAAAGGCGATGCTCCTTCCACATCCGCCATGCGGCACGTCCGCCTCCCATCGTCAGCAGCAGCAGCAAGGGGTAGAGCACCATCATCGAACGCGGAATGGCGGGGGTGTCACGATCGAGTGCGACCAGTGCAACAAGCGCCAGCGCGGAGGTGGAGACCGCGCGCAGTACCCGTTTCAGGTCAGGCAGACTCGCGAACACCCACATCCCGCGGTAAAGCCCAGCCCAGCGGCAGGCAAGGGCGTGCACCACAAGCAGCACCGCCAGCCCCCTGAGCATGGGCTGCTCGTAGCCGTACGGCCACTCGAAATTGAAGCGGATCAGGAAGCCGCCCAGCCAGGCGATCAGGACCGCCAGCAGGTCGAACAGGAAAACGAGGGTGGAGCGAAAGGAAATGTTCATCAACTTGGCGAGAAACGCGGGCTGGTTGCGCTCGCGTAGGGTCAATGGGTTCGCATTCTAACGGGGTTCATGCTTGCGCCGTAGCGCACTGTGCGGGTCACTGGGCCGGCGTTTCGCGCTTGCCGGCCCGAAAACAGGCTGCGAGCACGACCAGTGGCACATAAGCCAGGAGCAAGCCGAAGATCCCTTCAATTTTCCCGCTGCCGACGACCAGTGCGAGGGGCAGCAGCCAGAGGATATTGATCGTCAATACCGCCAGTGTGACCGGTAAATGCCGGCCATAACGCCGCGATGCGTATTGATAAGCGTGGCTGCGATGGGCTTCATGGACCTTTTCCCCACGGATTAGGCGACGCAGCAGGGTGAAGGTGGTGTCCACGACGAATACCCCGAGCAATACGAGCCAGGCCCAGAACAGGTTGGGTTCGACCCAGCCTGCCTGCAAGGACAGGATGCCGAGGGTGATGCCGAGAAAACCGCTGCCGGCGTCACCCATGAAGATGCGCGCGGGCGGAAAGTTCCACATCAGAAAGCCGGCGACAGCAGCCGCTAGCGCGAGTGGCGCAATGGCTGCCGCTGCAGCGCCGACTTGCCAATAGAGCACGGCCCCACCCACACACACGCAGACGGCCTCTACGCTGGCGATGCCATCGATACCATCCATGAAGTTGTAGAGATTCAGCACCCAGACCAGATAGAAGGCTGCCAGTGCGATGCCGAGCGCACCCGTTTCGATCTGCATCCCTGGCAGCGCGAGCGGGGGACTGCCGCCCAGCCAATATAGCGCCCAGGCCGCAGCGCTGAAGTGGGCGAGCAGACGCCAGCGCGCGGCGATGTGGCCATGGTCGTCGAGAAATCCGATCAGCGCGACCAGCATGCCTGCGCCACCGAGCGCGATGGCGACGTCAGACGCCAGTCCGAAGTTGCCTGCGAGCAGCGGAATCGCGCCGATAAAACACAGCACGATCGCCACACCACCGCCGCGTGGGGTCGGCACCGAGTGCGAGCTGCGCGCATTGGGTACATCAATGATGCTGCGTGCCAGGGCATAGCGGCGCAGTGCGCCTGTGAGGACGAAAGCCAGCACTGCGATCAGCGCGAGAAGAGGCCAGGTGGTCATTTTCCGTGCACAAGTGAGCCGTCAGGGCGCCTGACGCCGGCAAGGAAATGCGCGGCGGTGGTGCGCAAGCCTTCGTCCACGCTCAGTGGCGGTGCCCATCCCAGTACTTGCCGTGCTTTGCCGATATCGACCTGCAAGGAGCCGCACAGTCGGTCAGCGAGTGCTTTGCGCCCCGCCAGCGTGGCGGCGGCCTCGATCAGACTTTGTGGTATCGGCAACAGGCGGGCGGGCTTGCCCAGTGCTTTTGCTACCCGGCGCAGCAGTTCTGTAGTCGATACATCCTCACCGTCGCCGGCGAGAAACACCTGGTTGGCCGCAGCCGGATGGGCGATACAACGCGCGACCAGGTCGGCGAGGTTGGCCACGCCAACCAGACTGCGCCGGTTGTCGATCGCGCCGAAGGGGAGCGGGATGCCGCACGCCACCCAGCGCATCATTGCCGCGAAGTTGGCCCTGACCCCGGGGCCATAGACCAGCGGCGGGCGAATCATGACCACCTCCATTCCGGTTTCGCGGCCGAGGGCAAAAAGGGCCTCTTCCGCCTCGAGCTTGGAGCGCCCGTACGGGTCCTGGGGCGCGGGCGGGGCCATTTCGGTGAACGGCTGGCCGATCGCTGTCGACTCGCCATTGACCTTGATCGAGCTGATGAACACCAGGCGCCTGCACCCCGCCGCAGCCGCAGCGCGGGCGAGGCCCAGGGTACCGGCGACGTTGGTGCGGCGAAAGGCCGCAAGCGGGTCGGCTTCGCTGTCCTCCATCACGTGCACCCGTGCGGCGCAATGGACGACGACGTCTACGTCCCGAACCGCCGCACACCAGTCGGTGTCTGGTCCCAGGTCGCCGATTGCGATCGCCTCGATCCGGTCGGGCAGGTGTGCAGGGCGGGTGCGAAACGCCGCGCGAATCGTAACGTCGGCTTCACCGCACAGGCGTGAAATGACCGCCTGGCCGACGAATCCACTCGCCCCGGTCAACAGGATGCGCATCGATCGCTCAGCCTTTGCGCCACACCGTGCGGTTGATGTAGTCGGTGTAGCTCAATACGACCCTTACCACCTGCTTCGACACCGGGCCGGCCTTGTAGTCGGGCACGACGGGGATGACCCGGCGCTTGCGATCGTGTTGCGAGGTGATGACCTTGACCGCGTCGAGCACTTCGGTACGTTTGAGCCCACTCATGATCAAGGTGCCTTCGTCCATCCCTTCCGGGCGCTCGTGCGCGTTGCGCAAGGTCACCGCCGGCAGGTTGAGCAGCGAGGCTTCTTCGGTGATCGTGCCGCTGTCCGACAGCACGCAAAAGGCCGCCATCTGCAGCTTGATATAGTCGAGCAGCCCATAGGGCTTGACGAAGCGGATCAACGGATGCTCGAGGTCCTCGCCCAAGGCCTCGAGGTGCTTGCGGGTGCGCGGGTGGGTGGACACGATCACCGGGAATGCGTAATGGTCGGCGAGCGCACGCAGGGTGTCGAGCAGGTCGCGCAGGTTATCGGGTGTGTCTACGTTCTCTTCGCGGTGGGTGCTGACGAGGAAAAAACGATCCTGCTCCAGCCCCTCGCGCACGAGCACATCGGAGGCCTCGATGCGCGGCATGTAGTAGTCGAGCACCTCTTCCATGTGCGAGCCCGTTTTGATGATCGTCTCCGGGCGAATGCCCTCGGCGATCAGGTAGCGCCGCGCATGCTCGGTGAGCACCATGTTGATGTCGGAGAGGTGGTCGAGCACCTTGCGGTTGAGCTCTTCCGGCACGCGCTGGTCGAAACAGCGGTTGCCGGCCTCCATGTGAAAGACCGGAATCTTGCGCCGCTTCGCCGGGATCACCGCAAGACAGGTGTTGGTGTCGCCATAGAGCAGCAGCGCATCCGGTTTGACCTGCTCGAAAATGTCGTCGGCGCGCGAGATGACTTCGGCGATGGTCTTGGCGGCGGTGTCGCCAGCGGCACCGAGGAAGTGATCCGGCTTGCGGATCTCCAGATCGTCGAAGAAGACCTGGTTAAGCTCGTAATCGTAATTTTGCCCCGAGTGCACCAGTACGTGCTCGACCTGGCGGTCGAGTTCAGCGATGACCCGGCTCATCTTGATCAATTCGGGACGGGTGCCGACCAGGGTCATGACCTTAAGCATCAAGCTGCTCCTTGATGTAGTCGAGTTTCAACAGCAATTCCTTGATGCTCGGTACCCCCAATCTGTAGGTATTGTGGGAGGTGTAATCATCAAATTCGGAGATCTTCTCCTCGCCCTCGACGAAGTACTTTTTGTAGTTCAGGTCACGGTTGTCGGCCGGAATGCGGTAATAACGGCCCATGTCCTCTGCCTTGGCCATTTCCTCCCGCGAAACCAACGACTCGTAGAGCTTCTCTCCGTGGCGGGTGCCGATAACCCGCACCGCGTTGTCTCGACTGAACAGCTCTTTGAGTGCCTGCGCCAAGTCGCCGACGGTGGAGGCCGGAGCCTTCTGTACAAACAGATCGCCCTGTTCGCCGTGCTCGAAGGCGTGCAGCACCAGATCTACAGAATCCTCCAGCGACATCAGAAACCGGGTCATCTGCGGATCGGTCACCGTCAGTGGCTCACCACTGCGCAACTGTTCAATAAACAGTGGAATCACCGAACCGCGTGAAGCCATCACGTTGCCGTAGCGAGTGGCGCAGACCACGGTGCCGCCCTCGGGAATCATCCGCGACTTGGCGACCATCAGCTTCTCGGCCATGGCTTTTGAAATCCCCATGGCATTGATCGGGTACACCGCCTTGTCGGTGGACAGCACCACCACGCGCTTCACGCCGCTGGCGATGGCGGCGTTGAGCACGTTCTCGGTGCCATTTACGTTGGTGCGTACCGCTTCCATCGGATAGAACTCGCAGGATGGCACCTGCTTGAGCGCCGCAGCATGGAAGATGTAGTCGACGCCGATCATAGCCTGCCTGAGGCTGTCGTAGTCGCGCACATCGCCGATGTAGAACTTGACCTTGTCGTTGGCCAGGGCGATGCGCATGTCCTCCTGCTTCTTCTCGTCGCGTGAGAAGATGCGGATTTCGCGCACGGCGGTATCCAGAAAGCGCTTTAGTACCGTATGGCCGAAAGATCCCGTGCCGCCGGTGATCATTAATACCTTGTTGTCGAACATATAACCTTCCAGCATGTGAGCGCAGGCCAAGCTGCAGGGGGTTCACTTTTGTCAGTAAACGCTAGCGCTGATCATGCATGCGATGGATCAATTCCGACCACGGCGGCGCGACATAACCGGTGGCCTCGCTAAAGCGCGAGCCATCCAGCGAACGATCGATCACCAGCGAATCATCCGGATGAATCTCGATCGACTTGCCGTACTGCGCAGCCACCAGAGTCAGCAACCGCCACTTGTCAATCGGATCGGCGGCGACATGATACAGGCCATTGAGCTGTGGATGCGGAATCACGAAGTCCTTCATCACACGCGCAAGCTCCACCGTCGGCAGGCCCGAGAAAATCGCCCGGGTGAAGCCTCGTACGCTGCCCTGCTGGGAGCGAAACCAGTCCACCAGCGCATGGTTTGAACCCAGCTCATGACCGATGATTGATGTACGCAAGGTGACAGCATGCGGAGCGTCATGCAGTTCGCCAATGTACTTGGACATGCCGTAAAGGTCTTCTGCGTCCGAACTGTCGCTCTCAAGGTAGTTGCCCTTGCGTCCCGAGAATACGCAGTCGGTGCTCACATGGATGAGGCGTGCACCGACGAGCTCGCACAGACGAGCCAGACGATGCGGCAGCATGGCGTTGATCGGCAGTGCGGTGAGGGGGTCCTTGGCATCGGCCAGTTGCTTGATCAGTCCGACGCAGTTGATCACTACGTCCGGACGCACCCGCGCAAACGTGCCCACCAGGGCGTCATGGTCGAGCACATCGACTCCTGCCAGCAGGCGCGCATGGCGCTGCTGCGGGAAGTGCCGCATAGCCGCACCACTGCGTAGGGTGCCCCACGTCTCGTGAGCAGGGTCTGCGGAGAAGACACGAAAAACAGCGTTGCCCAGCATGCCGGTAACGCCTAGAACCAGAACCCTCATTTGCGATCACCTTTGCCGGCCTGAGTGAAGGCCAAGTGTTGCACCAAAATCCGTACTTGAGCATCCATCTCGAAATTCGCCTCGAAATACTGTCGACCTGATCGGCCCATCTCGGCCCGGTCGTTAGCGCCGAGCGCCTTCATCGACCGGATGTTGGCCACGAGCGGCAAAACCTGCTCGGCTGGCGAGGCCAGTCCTGCGCCTGCTTCGCAGACGACACGGGCGCCCTCGCCATTCATGCTGGCGATGATCGGCCGGCCCGCTGCGAGGTATGCCTGGATCTTGCTCGGGATGGTCTGGGCGAACGCTTCCTCGTCGTTGAGCGAAACCAGCAGGGCCGAGGAGCCCTCGAATATTTGCGGCATCACTTCCGTCGGGAAGCGCCCGGGCAGAACCAGATTGTCCAGCCCGTGAGTTTGCTGCTGAGCTTTGAGCCAGTCCAGCCGACTACCGCTGCCGACCAGCACCAGACGAATTTGCGGATCGGTGCGCAGGTGGATCGCAGCCTGCACCAACGTATCGAGCGCCTGAGCGGTTCCGAGGTTGCCGGCGAAGACCACGCAGAAGTGCTTGTCCAGCAGTTCGCGCAGTTCGTGCGGAATCGGTGCCGCAGCCGCTGGCGGGCGGCCGTTCATCGAGTTCGGATAGTATTGGATCTTGTCGCGCCCGGCGTAGCGAGCGACCGGCTCGACAAAGGCACGCGACTGAACCAGCAGAGTGTCGCAGCAGCGGTAGATGGCTTTGACCATCCAGCCGACCATGCGCAGCAGATGACGATTCCTAACGAATCCCGTCGCCGCAAGGCTTTCCGGCCACAGGTCTTGTATCCAGAGAGCCAGCTTCGCCTTCTTCTGCCACTTCAGGAATATAGCCGGAATCGTCTGCGTGATCGGTGACGGGGCAAAGACCAGGATGGCGTCGAACTGGTGCTTGCGCAGCATCCAGGGCAGAAACACCAGACCGGACAGCGGGAAGGACAGGTAGTTTAGGATCAGGTTCTTCGCGCCGCCCTCGCCACGCGGCCAGAGCGGCACCCGAAGCACCTCGATCCGGTCCAGGTAACGCTCGCGCTGGGTGCCACGTGCGCGATAGCCGTCGAACACCTCGCCATCCGGGTAGTTCGGTTTGCCGGTGGCGACCACGACATCGTGCCCCTGCTCGTCGAGGGTGCGCACGATGTCGTTGATGATGAAGCTTTCCGGCCAGAAGTACTGGGAAACTACTAGGGTGCGCACATTCACCTGCCAGAGAAAAACTTGTAGAACCGCTCTCTTGTCCAGTAAAGCGCTGGCCGAGCATTGAACAGCGCCTTGATTCGGGTCTTGATGGGTAGTTCTAATAAAAGCATGAGCAATATCGGCGCCCCGAGGTAGCGCAATAATTGAAGAGCAAACTCAAGGAGGATCCGACGCTGCTGGGCAGGGGAGAGGCGAGTACGGTATTTTTCGTAGAAAAAGAAGTGTGCTCGTTGACGTAACCACATCTGCTCGTTCACTTGAATAAACGGAACTCCCCGCTTATAGCTGTTGTTGTCATGAATGCGATAAAGCAGTCCCACCAGCGGAACATGTGTGACTCTTACGTCCGAAAATCTAACCTGCAACATCAGCCAACTGTCCTCATTTGCCAAGGTCGACGGTATCGGAAAGGCGTGATTAGCAAAACTTCGGTTGAAGGCAATGCAGCCTCCAGATTCCAACCCTAGCTTGGAATTTTTCGGCAATTCCATTCCATCGTATTTGCCCTGCTCGGAAAATGATTTTAGCTTACAAAACGTCACAGCCGAAACCTGCGAGTCTTGCATGCGAAGCGGAGCGATGCGCTTCTCCAGTGCCTCCGGTATCAGCAAGTCATCGCCAGCAAACAATACGAAAAAGGAGCCGCTGGCTTGCTCGTAGGCTAGGCTATAAGCGGCTGCCTTCCCTATTCCAGGCGTACGTATAAGCTTAACGAAAGGTAGATTGAGACGCTCCACCACCTCCGACGTGCCGTCAGTCGATCCATCATCGACGACGACCACCTCAATCCCGAGCGCGGCAGCGGGCTCAATGGATCGCAGCGCCGTCTCGATGTAACAGGCCTCGTTCTTCACCGACATCAGAATGCTAATCATCGGCACCTATCGCACCTTATCAAGTAACTATTCAGATCGTGATCATTGCTGTTCAATACCTAAACCCAGTATCAGGTTTCGCCCTGTACCTCACCCGTCTATCCTCGCACTTTGTTTGGGTCTTCTCACCAAAAAGTTGGGCTGGTGAGAATTTGCGTAACCACATGAACTCATTTTGCCGGGAGGAGACGGAAAATCGGGCATGAGCTCTGCCTATTCCAAAAGACATGTGTACCAGCGGCAGAAATTGATCCAGCGCCAGACCTGCCAGGAGAACGGCTGCTTGCCGGCCACGACTTGATCGAATTGGCGTACCACCTCGGCCTGATCGAGGAAGGCGAGCCCGAGATCTTCGCTGAGCCAGCCCCGCGCAGTCTGAGCCATGCCCAGCAACCATTCGCGCTCGGGCGTTTCGAAGCCGATCTTGTCGCGGCGGTCGAGAATGTCGTTCGGTACGATCCCGCGCATCGCAGCACGGAAAACGTGTTTGGTTTCGCCTCCGCTCGATATCAGGTAGGACTCTGGCAGCGAGAGCAGCAACTCGACCATCTCCAGGGTCAGGAAAGGCACCCGGCTCTCCACCGAGAAGCGCATCGAATTGCGATCGCCGTGGCGCAGCAGTGCCGGCAGACCGCGCCGGGTCAGCGACAGTGCAAGCTCGGCCGCCACCCGTCGTCCCGCTTCGGCCTTTTGCGCACGCTGGTGTGGGTAGCGGCGCACGATGTCGCGTTCTTCCAGTGCCGCGGGCCTGATCCAGCGCGGCGCACTATCCATGCCGTTGAGCCGACGTAGGCAGTCGTAGAGCAGCTCCGGCGTTAATTCGGCCAGCGCCCGCTTAGCCCCCGCCACGCGGCTGCGCCCGGGCCATTTGGCCCACTCGTCGAGAAAATGCCAGGCCTCGCCGTAATGGCCTTTTTCCAGCAGACTACGTATTCTCTGGCCAGGATAGCCGTTGTACCCGGCCAGCATCTCGTCGGCGCCCTGGCCATCGAGCGTCACCGTCACCCCCTGTTCGCGCGCGAGCTGGAACACCCGATACTGGGCATAGATACTGGTGCTGCCAAACGGTTCGCCCTGCGCACTGATCATGTCGTCGAGGTCGCGCGCCAACTCCTCGCCGCTGACGAGCACCTTGTGCGGTATGGCGCCGACGTGCAGATTGACGCGGTCGACCCAGACCTCCTCGGACATGGATTTGCCGCGGGCGATGTAGCTAAACGTGTTGATCGGCACGTCCGGTTCTACATGGCGCATGGCGCAGACGACCGCCGAGGAATCAATGCCACCCGACAGCGCCGCACCCAGTGGCACATCGCTGCGCAAGTGCAGACGGATGCTCTTCAGGAACTGCTCGCGCAAAAGCTCCCCAGCCTGGGCAAGGCTCAGATCGGTACGTTCCTCGATCTGCGGTGTCCACCAACGATGCGGCTCGCCCAAGCGACCGGAAGAAAGCTCCAGCTGAACCAGGTGGCCGGGCAACAGATGCAGGACCCCACGGAGGAAGCTGCGCTCGCCACTGTCGTAATCTCCATGCACCAGATAATCGTAGGCACGCTGCCAGTCCAGTTCGAGCTCGTTCTGCTTTAAAGCCTTGATCGCCGAGACTTCGGAAGCGAACAGGAAGCTGCTCTGCTCCTGTGTGTAGAAGAACGGCTTAATCCCGAATGCATCACGCACGCAGGTCAGGGTCCCCTGAACACGATCGAACACGACAAAAGAGAACATCCCCACGAGACGGGGCAGACAGCCCTGCCCCCAATGATGCCATGCCGCCAGCAGCACCTCTGTATCAGACCCCGAGACGAACCTGTGCCCCAGCGGCTCAAGCTCCGCACGCAACTCCCGATAGTTGTAGATCTCGCCGTTGAATACGATCGACACGGCTGCGTCCTGCGACTGCATCGGCTGATGCCCGGCCGCTGAAAGGTCGATGATCGACAGGCGCGTATGTCCCAGCGCAGTCACACCACCCGCAGTCTCGTACAGTTCGTAGCCACGGTCATCCGGGCCACGTCTGTGCATCGCCGCCAGCGCCTCTGACAACACGTCATCCAGCATGGCCAGCCTGCCAGGCCACCATCCTCCGACTATTCCACACATCCAAATATCCTTAAGGCTCGCGCTTGAGCGAGGTGTCTGCATGAGACACCTCTTCGTAGACCTGCATAAGTGAGCGAGAAACAGCGAACCGAGAGAATCGTTTCATAAAATCACGTCTGATATCAGACGCTGAAAAGTGAGTCCAATTATTATGAATGTCCTGTAAAGCACGGCATAGAGAGTCCACATCCGCAACTTCCACCAAGACACCATTGCCACCGTTGACAATAAACTCTGGTCCTCCACACTTAGTCGCTATGACCGGCTTCCCACAAGCAATCGCTTCCGCGTACACCATGCCAAAGCTCTCGCAATGAGACGGCATAACGAATGCGTGGCACCCCTTGAAGAAAGTCGCGATTTGATTCCGCGGCACTGCACCATACCAATTCACCAAGTCAGAGATGCCTAGCCTCTCACTCTCAGACCTGAAGTAATGAAAGTCGGGGCCATCTCCAATGATGCGAAATTCGACCTTTCCCGCAGAGGGGCGCCAGAGAGCGATTGCCCTCAGCAGATCACCCACGCCCTTAGCAACCGTGACAGAGCAAACCGTAAGAAAACCAAATTTCTCGCCTTGCGGCAAAGCACAATCAAACTCTCGTTCATCAACAAAGTTTGGAATAACTAAAGGATTGGATATACCGTACAACTTCATCATCGCCGCCTGCGCAGGACTGACAGCTATCACCCGAGAAGCATTTGCGTACGCCGAGAGCAACTCTGGTATCAAGCGGCCTCGCCGGAGAAGAGAGGGGAAAGGAAAAGGTCCCATATGTTCTGTCAAAACATACGGAACACCCGTCCTCTCAGAAATATGCTCGGCCAAGCACCCAGCCGGATAGCCAACATGGGCATGAATCAGATCCACACCCCCCAGCTTATCCTTAACCGCATTAAAATTATCGAGATTAGCGCCGCGCAGGCGCTTTACTCCACCCAAAGGCAGTCTGTGGGACCAATAAACTGCGGGGTTGTATGCTTCGTAGAGCCCTTCAAACCTCTCCGAAAAACTCTTGCGCTGCCCGCACCACTTCAGAAAAGATAAAAAAGACCGGACCCTTCTTGGGTTTATCTCCAGGCTAGCCTGCCCCCACAAGCTGACCGCGATGTTCACATTGGGTAGTTCTGCCATAGCTTTCGCCTGCTCAGCTATAAAGCTACCTGCCATCGGATTCCGTGTGCCGGGGTACCAGCTTGGAATTATAAATACATTCACATCAAAACTCCTAACTTAAATTTACTTGTTCAGCAGAAGTCTTGATGAGGCTAGCCGACCCGTAAAAAAAGACAAGAAAACCAAGAAGGCCGACCAAAGCCAAGCGAGGGAAATCACAAGAACCCCTCCCCAGCGATCTTCCTGTACGGAAAAATCGAACCAATCGAAAATGGCGCAAGTTGCTGCAACAATAAAACAAGGTAGGCCAACATCAAAAAAATACCACCCCAGTTTATCTTGAAGCAAGAATCCCCGATGCGTAACCCATCCCATCAGAAGAAAATAGGATAAATTCAAGAGCAACCAACCCCAAGCGGCACCCACGCCGCCATACAAAGGAACAAATAAAAACAAATAAATAGAAAAAGCAAACAGAGCGAAAAGATTTGCCTTAACAACCAAGCTGACGCGACCACTCACGTATTCCAGCATGAAGGGAAGAACCATCAAAACGGAAAACAAATTACCGGCAGCCAATATCGACAAAAGCAAATGGACATTTCGAGCTAGAATACGGTCTCCTGACCAGCCGTACAAAACCTCCACCGGGAAAAAAATGATTACGCCTGCAACCGGCACAACAACTAAAGTAATAAGCCTGCATGCCTTTCTATATACCCGCACTCGCTCAGACAAAACATCAATGGACACTAAGTGAGGATAGATTGCCTGAGAGACCGGACCTGCCAACATAGATAGGGCGCCTGCAGCTGCAGCCGCAATCGCATAATATGAAAAATCAGCTAGCTCGAGCGAATAGGACAAAAGTATCTTATCAGTCTGGGATAAGAAGAAGGCAAGGAGGGCTGCAGACATGGCCCCAAAAACGAACACCCTAACCTTCTTCAGGTAAAGATAGTCCAACTCGAAGCTGACTCGCCACATCGAAAGCTCGCGATAGACTACAAGCAGATAGATAAAAACAGAAAATACAGAAACAACCAGTTGCCACAAAAAGAAATGCACAAGAGTGGTGCTGTTAATAAGTAGAATGCCGGCCGCTCCCGCGTTTCTAAGCGTACTCAACGCAATATTTACGCCATTAAGAAGAACTTGCTTCTGAAGGCCCGACAATACACTCTTATACAAGGATTCAAAAAACCTAAATGAGACCACTCCCGCCATTGAATATACTGAGAGTTGAATTGTCTCAGTGGAAACCCGCGTCGAATTAAGCCATCCGACAGCGATCCAGTCCGAACCAAGAAACATCACCCCCAGGAGTAACAGGACCCCTCCGAGGCCTATGATCTCCAGGCTCCTCAAGAGCCGAGAGACATTATTTTTTTTCTCCGAGGCATAAAGAGCAACCTCTCGATTTAGAACGGGCGAGACTCCTGCATCTAAAACAGCCATTCCAGCTAGGAGGATCGCGAAGAAGCCGATCACGCCATACGCTTCTACACCCAGGACTTTGATATAGAAAGGTACAAATGCAAATGACATTGCAGCAACCCAAAGCTGACCAATATAATTAGCGATCACATTTTTTCGGATGCGCAACTTAAAGCCTAACGAAGTCAAGGCAATTGTACGGATCTTGCGTATGCCAAATAACTAATCGGATTAAGGTCATAGACTTAATGTGTCCTGTTCACAGTGTCATACTTTGTGTAGCTTACTGACTTCTTGGGAGTCCTATGAAGGCAGGCCGGTTGATGCCCGTGAGCTAGATCTTTGTATCCATTCCCGACCTGCTCAGCAAGTGGCACGCGAAGCAAGATCTAACCGAACGAGGATGGTGGCTTGTGTGCGGTGCTGCGCTGTGCGGGCTCGATGTGGCCCTGTCGGAGTCGCAGCATGAGCGCTTTGGAGTATGCAGTGTCGGTGTGATTGCCCTGCTAACGAAGCCGTAGCGTGATTAACGCGAAACGAGCAGCGGTAGTCATCTCGCCCGCAAGTCTAACTAGAATAGCCTCAAGGCTTACATTATCGATTTTCGACAAAGCGAGCCTGGCTGATTTAACCAACCCTCGTCTGTAGGATATCCTAGCCAATTCAAGCCAAGCTGTTCTGGCCCCCTCTTTATAAGCAGCCATATCCGCCGGCTTCATTCTACTTACAAAACTACAAACTAACGAGTCGCACTCCCTCCTCACGACCGAACTCATCGTGACTGTGCCCTGAGCACCGTGCTGCCTAGCTTTAACCAAAACCTCTCTGACGCACAAGAAACGGTATTTTTCCGCAAGGCGGAACCACATATCGTAATCTTGAGTGGTTTGTAATCTTTCATCAAAACGACCACAGACTTGGAAGGCCGCTCGAGGAATGAGGAGAGTGCAGCCGTGAAGAGAGCTGTTAGTGGCAAGAAAATATTTAAACCAATTCGAACATTCATGCGGGATGTCCAGCTGTCGGAAAACGTTCTGATCATCCAAAAACGCTCCGGCCAGACTATAAACTATAACGTCACCTGATCCATGTCGAAGGGCGGCATCGACTTGGCGAGAAATCTTACTTCTCATATACAAATCGTCATGACTCAGCCAAGAGAAATACTCGCCTTTCATATTATGAATCGCATAATTCAAGGCCGATGCGACACCGCCGTTTGGTTTAGAAAAATATCTAATCGCACTTCCATAAGCCAAAGCTACTCTTTCCGTCGCGCCGTCATCGGTTGACCCATCGTTTATCACGATAACTTCGAAATTCGGATAATCCTGAGCTAAAGCGCTATCAATCGCCTCCGAAAGAAAATTACTCCCGTTGAAGACCGGGATTACCACTGATACCTGCGGCCAGTTCTCCATGCTAGCGCTTGCCCTTGAGAATTCTGCGAATCTTATTCTCCAGTCGGACAAGAAAATAGCTTCCTATTTCAGCTTCTTTCCTTCTTAAGTCAGCCGCCACCTTTTGTAAAGCTGCCTCTCGATCAAGATAGCCGCCTTCCGATTGCTCATCTATTGTCTGAATAGCCCAAAAGGCGCCATAAGCTTTTTCCAATCGTTGACCCATACTATCTTCACCATGAAACTCTTTAGCAGCGTAAAAACTCCAGCCCTCTCCCTCAAAGTCCTCAGGAAGCCACCCTGATTTATGCTCTTGCCAATCGCCGCCGCCGAGCCCCCAAGCATCCTTCCCATCAACATGATGTTGCGGCATGAACCCATAAGGGGTGAATACTATCACTTGTTGGCGGGCGATTTTACTCGTGAGAGTCAGCAGTCTTTCACCTTCTTCTTTCTCAAGATGTTCAATAACGTCAACAAGTATCACGGTATCTACAGAGTTTTCTGGGAAACGCTCAACAACATCCCTCCAGCTCATATTAACCACAACATATTGTCGTTCGTTTTTCTTACTCACAATTTCCTGCAGACGCGCAACATATTCTGCATATGGCTCGCAGCATATTTGGATCTGAGTATGAACATAGGCCTGTGGAACGATACCGCATCCTATATCCAATAAGACGCCCGCAGGCTTCATATTCTGCATCGCAACGGCATGCAGCTCCTTTCTATCCAACCAGCGTACACTCACAGCAATCTCCATCTAATAAACTATCGATAAATACACAGATGATGGTGGCAAGCACAACCTATTACGCGAATATCATTCTTAGGGAATCCCTGATCAATTGATGTTCTGAGCACGCTCACCCAA
>TARA_R110001583_G_scaffold8058_4_pt1 | contig 15963 bp, 12 predicted proteins | sample TARA_R110001583 | Tara Oceans TARA_R110001583 (sample SAMEA4398432) | marine metagenome | biome: Polar Biome; feature: [MES] marine water layer (ENVO:01000295) within the mesopelagic zone...; material: water (ENVO:00002006), including particulate matter (ENVO:01000060) such as...... | reverse complement strand
TAATATCAGTCATATCCAAAGATTTTTCCTAATTTTGTCAACATATAATAAGACACAAGAAGCTTGTTTTTCTTCGTGTCTTTTTTTTGCACACAATTTGTAAACAATAATCATGATAAATAAAATCACTCAACTTTTTGGAATCGAAAAACCTATTATTCAAGGTGGAATGGTATGGTGTTCAGGATGGAAACTTGCTACAGCCGTAAGTAATGCAGGAGGTTTAGGATTAATAGGTGCTGGATCTATGCACCCAGAAACATTCCAAAAGCATATTCAAAAAGCAAAAGCTGCCTGTAAAAAACCTTTCGGTGTAAACGTACCTCTTCTATATCCTGAGATGGATAAGATTATGGAAATTATTGTGAAAGAAGAAATCAAAATCGTATTTACATCTGCTGGTAGTCCTAAAAAATGGACTCCTTTCTTAAAAAAGCATGGTATTACTGTAGTTCATGTTGTGTCCAGTGCCTTCTTTGCTAAAAAATGTGAAGATGCAGGCGTAGACGCAATTGTTGCTGAAGGTTTTGAGGCTGGAGGACATAATGGTCGGGAAGAAACAACAACTTTAGCTTTAATACCCAATGTAAGAAAAGCAACTAATTTACCTTTAATCGCCGCTGGTGGTATTGGATGTGGTAAGAGTATTTTAGCAGCTCTTAGCTTAGGAGCCGATGGTGTTCAAATTGGAACTCGCTTTGCTGCATCTGAAGAATCTTCATCGCATATCAATTTTAAAGAAGCTATCGTAAAGCTTGATGAAGGCGGGACAAAACTTTCTCTAAAAAAATTAGCTCCTACCCGATTAATCAAAAACAAATTTTTCGAACAAGTAAACGAAGCTGAGTGTCGTGGTGCTTCTCCTGAGGAAATGAGAGAAATACTTGGGAAAGGACGTTCTAAAATAGGAATGTTTGAAGGAGATTTAGAGGAAGGCGAATTGGAAATTGGACAAGTTGGAGCAATGATAAAAGACATTCAGCCAATTTCAGAAATTATGGATCAAATGATTGCAGAATACAAGCAAGAACTTGAAATTCTTAAATCAGAGCAATCTAAATACCAATTCTAGTAAAATCAAAATGCAAGCATTGGACTTGCATTTGAGTTAGAAAGAAGACAAAATTGATCTTCTTAATTTAAAATATTGAAATGATTGAATTTGATAAGTTCACACTTGACAATGGACTTAAGGTAATTGTGCACAAAGACACAACAACACCTTTAGCTGCTGTTAATATCCTATATAATATTGGCGCTAAAGATGAGGATCCTGAACAAACAGGTTTCGCGCATCTATTTGAACATCTAATGTTTGGTGGCTCAGTAAATATTCCCAATTATGATGAGCCTCTTCAACAGGTTGGTGGTGATAATAATGCTTGGACTAGTAATGATGTAACAAACTACTACCTAACTGTTCCCAAAGAAAACTTAGAAACAGGTTTTTGGCTAGAATCAGACAGAATGCTTAGTTTGGCTTTTACTGAGAAAAGTTTGGAAGTTCAAAAGGCAGTTGTTATTGAAGAGTTTAAACAACACTACTTCAATCAACCTTATGGTGATGTTTGGTTACACTTGAGACCGCTAGCCTATAAAAAGCATCCGTATCAATGGTCAACAATTGGTAAATGCCTAGAGCATATAGAAAATGCCAAATTGCAAGATGTTAAAGATTTTTTCTTTCATCACTATGCTCCCAACAATGCAGTATTAGTTGTTTCAGGTAATGTTGAGACTTCAGAAGTGAAGCGTTTAGCTGAAAAATGGTTTGGACCAATTGAAAGAAGAGAAGTTGCGGCACGAAACCTACCAATTGAGCCTAAACAAACTGAATTCAGATCACTTCATCTAGAAAGAGATGTTCCTTATGACGCTATTTATATGGCTTTTCATATGGGAAGTCGTAGCGATCATGATTATTACAAAGTTGACTTACTTTCAGATATCCTATCAAACGGTCAATCTTCGCGTATTTTTCAAACACTTATTAAAGAAAAGAATCTTTTCTCAACTATTGATGCTTATCTAACAGGTGATTTTGAGCCTGGTTTATTTATTATTAGCGGAAAACTAACTGAGGGCGTCATCATAGAAGATGCAGAAAAAGCTATTTGGGAAGTTTTAGATGAAGTTCGTGCAACAAAAGCTGATGATTATGAACTTCAGAAAGTAAAAAACAAAGTTGAATCATCACTTGTTTTCTCTGAGATTAGCTTTTTAAATAAGGCTATGAACATTGCACAGCACGAAATCACGGGTCAAGCTGAAGATATTAATCTTGAAGTTGAGAAATACAACAGAGTCACTACTGAAGATTTACAAGAAATGGCTCAGCTAATTCTTATTAAAGAGAACTGTTCCACACTTTATTACCACGCAAAAAAACAATAATGGAAAATTTGAATCGTAGCCTACCTCCTCAATTCAAAACAATTGAGCATGTAGATATTCCTAAATCAAAACAAGAAGTTTTGAGCAATGAGATTCCTGTCCATATTATCTCTGGTGGTAGTCAGGATGTCCTTAAAATTGAACTGATTTTTAATGCTGGATTATGGTATCAGAAATTACCCTTAATTGCTGGCACATGTAACTCAATGCTCAACGAAGGAACAGAAAACTATACGGCTGCAGAATTAGCTGAAAAATTTGATTTTTATGGCGCATATATCACTTTTAGCAATAGCCAACACGATGCTAGTGTCTGTTTATTCACTCTAAACAAATACTTAGATGAAACTATGGATTTGCTTGAAGAAATAATTAAACGCCCTACATTCCCTAAAAAGGAGTTTAAAACTATTCTAAGTAATAAGAAACAGAATTACCTAGTAAATAGAGAAAAGGCAAGTGCTCTTGCTAAAGAAAAATTCAACAGTCTTATTTATGGCGACAAGCATCCTTATGCTAATATATTCGAAGCAAAATTTTTTGACGAAGTTCAGTTAGATGATATCAAGTCATATTACAAGGAGTGTTACACTTCAGACAACTGCCGAGTTATCGTTTCTGGAAAAATGAACGAATCAATTTTAAGCAAGATCGAAGATCGTTTTGGAGCTAAATCTTGGAATACAAAAACTTCAATTAGCGATACGAAACACCAACTTATACATTCAACTGCAAAGAAAGTCTTTGTTCATAAAAAAGATGCTGTGCAATCTTCAATTCGAATTGGACGTCCTCTTTTTAATAAAACGCATAAGGATTTTGCTGGCATCATGCTACTAAACCTAGTGCTTGGTGGTTACTTCGGTTCTCGTTTAATGCAAAATATTCGCGAAGACAAGGGGTATACTTATGGGATTAATTCACTTTTACTTTCACATCTAAAGTCTGGGCATTTTGCAATTATAACTGAAGTTGGAACTGATGTTTGCGAAGCGGCTATTTCTGAGATATACAAAGAGATTAAAAGGCTGAGAGAAGAATTAATTCCTGATGAAGAGCTAAACCTAGTTAAGAATTTCTTTTCTGGAGAGATGTTAAGAAGCTTTGATAGCCCATTTGCATTATCAGAAAGTCTAAGAGGAAATCTTCCTTTTGGGTTTGACAATTCATACTATGAGAAATTTCTGCAAAAAATAAAAGAAACCTCTTCTCAGAAAATTATGGAATTAGCTAACACCTATTTTAAAGAAGATGACCTTTACGAGGTGGTTGTTGGAGAGAACAAAGCTTAAATTAAAACTTGAAATAATTGTGAGCAGTTAGCTAAGGCTAGTTGCTCATTTTTTTTCGTAGATATACTATATTCATAAATTATGAATAACGGATCTAAATAAATTAGCTAAACAAGCAGTTAAATCGGGAGTTTTAACTAATTTTATAGATCACATACAAAAATCAAATCGACAATAGATTCTATTCTCACATCTGTTTATTTTACATATTACGTTTTTGATTTTTTTGAATTACATTAAGGTTAATATAAACTAGTACCATATGACTGTTGAAACCCAACAAGATAAAGAATTAATACTCGCAAGTTATCAGAAGCTTTTGGCTAGTTGCAAGAGAAGTAATACGCCTGAAACAAAAGCAATGATTGAAAAGGCATTCTATTTTGCTTGGGATGCTCACAGAGGAGTGCGACGTAAATCTGGGGAACCTTATATTATACATCCTATTGAAGTAGCTGAAATTGCTGCTAAAGAAATTGGATTAGGAACAAAATCGATAGTATCAGCTTTATTACACGATGTTGTTGAAGATACAGACTACACAGTCGAAGATATTGCCCATCATTTTGGTGACAAAGTAGCTGCTATTGTCGATGGACTAACAAAAATTTCTGGTGCCTTTAATCAGCAAACATCAATGCAGGCAGAAAATTTCAGGAAAATGTTATTGACGCTTTCTGATGACATTCGTGTAATTATTCTCAAAATTGCAGATCGCCTGCATAATATGCGAACTCTAAGTTCCATGCCATTACGTAAGCAAATGAAAATTGCTGGCGAAACTTTATTCCTTTTTGCTCCTCTAGCCCATCGTTTAGGACTATACAAAATTAAATCAGAGCTCGAAGATTTAAGTTTAATGTATGAGCATCCTGAAGATTACAATAATATTTCTGAAAAAATAAAAAATAAAGAAGCAGAGCAAGTAGTCGTTCTTGATCAAATCATTCAGCCAATTAAGGATAGATTAAAAGACAACAACATTATTTGTACTGTTATAAATCGCCCTCGTTCAATTTTCTCAATTTGGAATAAGATAGAAAATCATAAAATTAAGCTTCACGATATTTACGATCTACCTGCAATCAGAGTAATCTTTAAACCGCAGGAAGGTGTTCCAGAGAAAAACCAATGTTGGAATATTTATTCATTGATTACAGACATCTATAAACCAAAACCTGAGCGTATTCGCGATTGGATGAGCACGCCTAAAGCCAATGGATACGAAGCTCTGCACATGACGGCTATGGGGCCTCTTGGGAAATGGGTTGAGATACAAATTTGTTCTAATAGAATGAACGAAATTGCGGAACGTGGTTTTATAGCGCATTCAAGGTATAATACTGATAGTGAATCAGAGTTGGATAAGTGGCTTAGAGATGTTAGAGAAATACTTGAGAATCCTGAATCTGATGCTTTAGCTTTCCTTGATGAATTCCGTTTAAATCTATTCTCGCAAGAAATTCAAGTTTTTACACCAAAGGGATTAATTAAAACATTACCTAAACATGCAAGTGCTTTAGATTTTGCCTATGATATCCACACTGAAATTGGTAATCAATGCATTGGAGCAAAAGTTAATCACAAACTCGTTCCTTTAAATTATGTCCTTCGCAGTGGAGACCAGGTAGAGATATTAACTTCTGACAAACAAAAACCTAAAGCTGAATGGCTTGAATATGTCGTAACGGCAAAAGCTAAATCAAAAATCAAGGCCGAATTTAAAGATGATAGGAAACGATTAATTCGGGCTGGGAACAAAATATTAGAAGAACAACTCCAAAGCATTGGTCTAATTTTAAATTCTAAGGCTACTAAAAAATTGATGGAACACTATCAGTTCACAAATAAAGATGAACTTTTCCTAAACTTTGGATCATCCAAACTAAAGCTTGAAGAAATTGAAGGTATTGTTAAAAAGAAATCAAAAAATAAATTCATCAAATACTGGAAACTACAATTGTTTGGTAGCGATGATAAGAAACCTTTACCTGTAAAACCAGAAGGCAAACCTGAAATTGACAAAAAGAAACCATTCCTTTTAGAAGAGACCATGTCTGAAGAAAAGTATAAGATTGCAACCTGTTGCAAACCTATACCTGGAGACGATGTAGTCGGTTATGTGGATATGGCAAATAATGTGACAATTCACAAAAGGAAATGCCCTAACGCGCTTAAATTAATGTCGAGCCAAGGCGATAGAATTCTTGAAGCAAACTGGACGAGTCATCGTTTAATGTCATTTTTGGCCATAATAGAACTTCATGGAATTGATAAAATTGGAATTGTTAACGATATAACTTCTATTATCTCAAAAGACCACCATGTTAACATGAGATCTGTACATTTCGAAAGTCACGATGGCGTATTTGAAGGATTAATTCACCTCTATGTACATAACACAGAGGATTTAAATAACCTGATGAAAAAACTCATAAAAATTAAAGGACTTGACAATGTAAGACGAATTGAGAACATAGAAGAATACAGTTAATCCATTTATTTTGCTTCTAATCTTGGAAGTAATCAAAAAAAAACACTATTTTAGTCCCGTTATTTAAAATTAGATTAGATAGTAATACAGCTTAAAAGTATGATTAGCGAAGACACAAAAGAAATTGTAAAAAAGATGTTTACTGATTACCTTCAGAAGAAGGGACACAGAAAAACACCTGAAAGATATGCCATACTTGACGAAATATATTCGCGCGAAGGTCACTTTGACATTGAGTCTCTTTATATATTTATGAAGAACAAAAATTATCGCGTAAGTAGAGCAACACTCTACAATACCATCGATCTTCTTTTAGATTGTAAACTTGTAATTAAGCATCAGTTTGGAAAAAACATTGCTCAATTTGAGAAAGCTTACGATAGTAACAAGCACGATCATTTGATTTGTACTAAATGTGGCAAGGTTCTTGAATTCTGTGATACTCGTCTAGAAGATGTTCGTAACAACGTTTCTGATGATATGGATTTTCTAGTTTCACATCATTCTCTTTACATTTATGGCACATGCCAAGAGTGTAGAAAAAAAGAAAGCTAAGATATCAACAATCTATATAATTCCAAAGCCCTTATAAATAAGGGCTTTTTTTATACCCTTAAGTGATTTTTCAACAAGTCACTCTCTAATCTAAAATATTTATTACCTTTGACCGTTAACAATTAGCTGTTAACATCAAACAAAATCTCAGCTAATACCTTCCTTTAAAATGGCATGTATCTGCTGGGTTATAATCAACCGTTTTATTCAAATTATTTGTCGATGAATGATACTTTTTATGGTCTTTAATTAGCCTAAATTCTTAGTTCCATTCGATAAATCTGATCAAATTATTACCTATGAAAGTTGATGTACTTTTAGGCCTCCAATGGGGAGATGAAGGAAAAGGCAAAATTGTAGATGTACTTACTCCAAAGTATGATATAATAACAAGATTCCAAGGTGGACCAAACGCTGGTCATACACTAGAATTTAATCAAATCAAGCACGTTTTACATACAATTCCATCTGGAATTTTTCGCGATGATAAATTAAACGTTATTGGAAACGGTGTTGTAATTGATCCTGTTATTTTCAAAAAAGAAATTGAAGGTATTAAAGCGATTGGTATTGATTTAAGTAAGAATCTTTTCATTTCGAAGAAAGCACACTTAATTTTACCATCTCATCGAATTTTGGATGCTGCTTCTGAAGCTGCTAAGGGAAAATCGAAGATTGGCTCAACACTTAAAGGTATTGGTCCAACATATATGGATAAAACAGGTCGTAATGGTTTAAGAGTAGGTGATATTCTTACCAATTTCGATGAAAAATATAAAGCCTTAGTTAAGAAGCATGGTGAAATGCTAGATAAATACTTTTCTTTTGAATACGATTTATCAGAGTATGAAGCTGAATGGTTCGAAGGCATCAAACTTCTACAGGAATTCCAATTAATAGATAGCGAGCAGTTCTTAAATGACAGCATGAAAAACGGCAAATCAATTCTTGCTGAAGGTGCTCAAGGAACACTTCTAGATATTGATTTTGGTTCATACCCATTCGTTACTTCATCTAATACAGTTTGTGCTGGTGCATGTACAGGTTTAGGTATTGCTCCTAACAGAATTGGTGAAGTTATCGGGATCTTTAAAGCCTATTGTACTCGTGTTGGTATGGGACCATTCCCAACTGAGCTATTCGATGCAGACGGAATAGAATTAAGAGTTAAAGGAAACGAGTTTGGCTCAACAACTGGTCGTGAAAGACGATGTGGATGGTTAGATATGGTTTCTCTTAAATACTCTATCATGATTAACGGGGTAACTCAATTAACCATGATGAAATCAGATGTACTAGACGGATTTGATACTATTAAGATTTGTACAGGATACAAGCTTGATGGAATAGAAATTGACTATGTACCATACGAAATGACTGATGCTATCGAACCTATTTACACTGAGTTTAAAGGTTGGGAAACTGATATGACAGCTATGTCAAATGAGAATGAATTCCCTGCTGATTTCAAAGCTTACGTTGATTTTATCGAGAAAGCAACTGGTGTAGCTATCACTGTTGTTTCTGTGGGTCCTAACAGATCACAAACTATCGAAAGAAAGTAATTACTATTAAATACAGATTCCAACTAGGATCTTAATATAAGTAGTACAATCTATATAAAACCTCTATGACTTTAATAAGAAGTCATAGAGGTTTTTTCTATTCATCTATTTCTTTAGAATTAGGACGTAATTATACGCTCAAATCATTAGTTAGACAATCCTAATATTTAGATCATTGTCATTTAGACTTGTTATTAATAATGATTAAGTTTGAAAGTCAAATCTTGATTTGATTACAAATTTGAAAAGCATCAATCCATATGGAGCAGAATAACACTACAAATCAGAAGAAATTACTCAAGGCTATAAGTCCTCAACGTGTAATTTGGCCTATCCTGATTGGTTTTGTTGTCATTATATATCTGCTTATTAAAGATTTTGAGCCTGGTACATTTGATTTATTAGAATTTTCTTGGTTCACTCTTATTGGGATAATATTTGCTTTACTGATGATGGCACTTCGTGACTTTGGCTATATGGCCAGATTAAGAATATTAACTGAGAAAGAATTTTCATGGCGCAAAACATTCCGAATCATCATGCTTTGGGAGTTCACTTCTGCTGTTACCCCATCAGCAATTGGAGGAACTTCATTCGCCATACTATATCTTAATAAAGAAGGTTTAAGCCTAGGTAAAAGCTCAGCAGTTGTTATGGCCACCTCTTTCCTTGATGAGCTTTATTTCATCATTATGCTACCCCTAATCCTTGCAGTCTTAGATTGGCAACATCTCTTTTTACTTGATACAGAAAATGCTTCTTCTCTAACATCATCTCTTATACTACTAGTTCTAGGGGCTTACTTACTAAAGCTAGCCTACCTAATTGTATTGAGTTATGGCCTTTTCAAAAATCCTCGTGGCCTGAAGTGGCTATTGCTATGGATATTTAAACTACCCATCCTCCGAAAATGGAAACAAGGAGCAAATCAAACAGGAACAGATATTATTGAAAGTTCAAAAGATTTGAAAAACAAGAGTTATAAGTTTTGGATGAAGGTCTTTTTAGCAAGCTTCTGTTCTTGGACAGCGCGTTATTGGGTTGTTAATTCAATATTGTTAGCCTTTTGGTGTTGTGACTATACCACCCTAGATCATATCATGATTTTTGCTCGACAACTTTTAATGTGGATCATGATGCTAATTAGCCCTACACCTGGTGGAAGTGGATTTTCTGAGTGGGTATTTACGCAATATTTAGGTGACTTTATTCCTGAAGCAGGACTCACCATCGCTCTGGCTTTAATCTGGCGACTGATTTCTTACTACCCTTATTTATTTATTGGTATGTATTTACTACCTAGATGGATTAAGAAAAATTTTTAACAAAAAAAACTCTATCTCATTATAGATTAATATCTAAATAATGAAACAGAGTTTATAAATTCCAACTCGACTTAGTCGATATTAATTCTTTTTATTCCACACTAAAGCTGCAGAGCCTAAAACTGCTGCATTATCGCTTAATCCAGAAGGAAGAACTCTAATTTTATTCTTATAAATTGATAAGAGGTTATTCTCCAAAGTTTCTCGAACAGGTTCAAATAAAATGTCTCCTGCTTTTGTTAATCCTCCAAAAAGGAAAATAGCCTCTGGACTAGTAACTGCAACAACATTTGCCAGCACTTCACCTAAGATTGTAGCTGTGTAGGTAAAAGTTTCTTTTGCTACTTCATCGCCACGTTCAGCTGCTTCAGCAACCATTTTAGCCGTTAATTTATTAAAAGGCACATCTCTCAATTCACTATCGCCATTATGTCTGGCTAATAATTTATACACAGATCTCTTCACTCCTGTAGCCGAAACGTAGGTTTCCAAACAGCCTTTACGTCCACAACCACACTCTCGTCCGCTTTTACGAACAATCATATGCCCCACTTCTCCAGCAAAGCCGCCATGTCCATGAAGAATATCTCCATTAGCAAAAATACCGCTACCTAATCCGGTACCAAGTGTAATTACCAAGAAATTATTCATATCGCGAGCAGCACCAAAAACTTTCTCACCCATAGCTGCGGCATTGGCATCATTGGTGATATAGACCGGAACGTCCAACCTTTTTTGAACCAATTTTGCAAGAGGGATACTTCCCTTCCAACGCAAGTTTGCTGCATCCTCAATAGTGCCCGTATAATAACTCGCATTAGGAGCACCAATACCAATTCCTTTTATTTCTACATTGTAAGATAAATTCTCTTTCTCAGTATTTATTGCCTGAAACAACTCATCGATATAATCCTCTACATCTGCATGCTTCTGGGTAGCAAGCGTCCCCTCTGCAATACAATTCCCTTCTCTATCTATAAAACCAAAAACTGTGTTGGTTCCTCCAATATCAATTCCTAATGCAACTTCTTTCATTTGAATATAATTAATTGTGTTTGAAACCTTTTACAGCATAATAGAAAATATAGGCATAACACAAAACTGTAATAATAAATGAGTTCTGTAAACCAAAATTATCAGCTAAAACTCCCATTAATAGTGGCACAATCGCTCCTCCGACAATTGCTAAGCATAGAATACCAGAACCTTGACTGGTATGTTGTCCCAGACCATCAATTGCGAGCGTAAAGATAGTAGGAAACATGATAGAATTAAACAAGCCAACTAAAACAATACTCCATAATGCAATATAACCTTCTGTCATCATACTAATTAGAACAAGAACGACAACCATTATCGCGTTAAAAGCTAACAACTTATTCGATGATATTTTGTGCATAATAGCTGATCCGATAAACCTTCCAACCATTGCTCCGCCCCAAAAAATGGAAACGTAACCGGCCGCCTGAGCCTCACCAAACAAATTTAGAGCGTCACTACCCAAATAACTCACAAGAGCACTCCCAATAGAAACTTCAGCTCCTACATACATAAAAATGGCAAGTGCGCCCAAAACTAAATGGGAATGATTCCAAGCGGATCCTTCAGCTTTTTGCTCCTCAGCATCTATAATCTTTGGTAGCTTTACAAAAGCAAACACCAATGCGATTAGTCCTAATGCCACAGCCAAACCAATATAAGGCATTTGGACAGCAGAAGCTTGGCTTATCAAATCGTCACTATTATTATCTAATATCAGATAGGCTCCAAACATAGGAGCAACTGTTGTACCTAAACTATTAAATCCTTGTGTTAAATTCAGACGGCTAGGTGCTGTCTCAGGACTTCCCAACGCAGCTACAAAAGGATTAGCTGCCACTTGCAGAATTACAATTCCGGAAGCCAAAACAAAAAAGGCAAAAAGGAAAAATCCATAAGATAAAAATGAAGCTGCAGGATAAAATAATAAAGCACCCAAGCCTGCAATTGATAATCCAAAAACAATGCCTGATTTGTAACCAATTTTACTGATAATCCGCCCTGCTGGAAGCGACATTAAAAAATAAGCACCAAAGAATGTAAACTGAACCAACATGGCCTGAGTAAACGTCAAATTAAACAATCCTTTTAAATGCGGAATTAATATATCATTCATACAGGTTAAAAATCCCCACATAAAAAATAAGGAGGTCAGTAAGCCTAATGCTGTCTTATAATTCATCGGCTTACTAATAGATAGACTACTTGCCTGACTCGTTCTTGTACTTATTGATGCCATAATGCTAGTTTTAAAGTTTCTTCCCGACAAAGCTTCAATAAATACAAAAAGAAACATGCTAGTATCTTACCATTTAATAACACTATATTTGCAACGAAACAATAGAAAACAACAAATAGTAACAATTAAGTGCAATTTTGTTTAATATTTAATCATGGCTCTATTTCTCGAAGAAGTTCCTTTAACGACCCATTATTCATTCCGATCGAAGGTTGATGTTTTGCCTCATATTGTTGTTCCATGGCATTATCATCCTGAATTCGAGTTAATTTATATCGAAAAAAGTCAGGGAACATTGATTGTTGGAGATTGCATTGATAAATTTACGGATGGAGATATGATTTTTCTTGGGCCCAACATTCCTCATGTGATGAAAAATGAGGACGCTTATTACCAGAAAGATGCGAATTTGAATGTAATTGCTAAAGTAATTCATTTCAGAAAAGAAATTTTTGGTGATGGTCTATTGGGTTTACCTGAATTTCACAAGGTTAAATTATTCCTGAATAATTCATCTAGGGGGCTTAGCATTCATGGGAAAACAAAGTTGAAATTGGTTGATCACTTAGAAAGATTGCATGAATCTAAAGGGGCTGTTCGTTTAATTCTTCTTTTACAAATTTTAGACACACTCTCTCAATCTGATGAAATTACTCCTATAGCTTCTGAGGCATTTGTCGAGAGTTTTAAACACTCTAGTAATCAGAAATTGTATCAGACATATGAATATGTGAGTAAGAATTTTCAGCAAAAAATAGATTTAGAATCAGCAGCTAAAGTAGCAAGCTTAAGTAAAACTGCCTTTTGTCGCTTTATAAAAAACAAAACGAATAAAACTTTTTCTGAGTTCTTAAATGGGATGAGAATAAGTTATGCAAAAAAACTTATAGTGGAAGGAAAACTCAGTATGGCACAAATTGCTTATGAATGTGGCTTTAACAGTCCCTCTTATTTTAACAAACAGTTTAAATCACACACAGGACAAACTCCGCAAGAAGTTAGGAAATTGTCCTAAAATAAAGACTCATCTATATAAAATAGAAGAGACTGCTGACAAAAGTCAACAGCCTCTTTCAAAGAAAACCAATTAATTATACTATTAAAACCATCAGTTGGGACACCACTCCCAAAGTCAATAAAGGGACTAATCTTTTTTGAGCTATGGTTCCTCATGCATTAACCAACAACCAGACCAAAAATGCCAAAGTGTTAATTAACAACACACAAGATTATTATTCATCAAATCAAGACTCAATAAAGTGTACGTCTACGTCACAATAGGTGTTCAAAAACGCACACATATTTAACTGGATCATCTTAACGATAGTTTTGATCTCCTGAGCTACTAACCCCGTATATCCACACATCGCCATTATTCAGATATAGTTTTCTATCTGCAGAACGACTTCCAGCTCTTAAATCTCCAGAAGAAGCTTTCAAATCAAAACTCATAGCATCAATATTATTAAAATTCATTGAAACATCTCCTGAAGTTGATTTAAACTTTGAATCTCCAATCAATTCAATTCCATTACCACCAATATCACCTGAAGTAGTAGTGATATTTAAAATTGTTTTAGCTTTATCGATAGTCAAATTTCCCGATGTAGAAACATTTGAAATTCGTCCATCTATATTTTCAAACTGTAAATCTCCTGAAGTTGTTCTCGTACTCAAATCACCAAATACATTAGAGAATAAAAAATCTCCAGATGTTGCTCTAGTTGAAACACTCGCGCGAATGTGGCTAAATTTCTGGTCGCCTGAAGTAGATACAGCGGAGATAGCACCTTTAAAATAATCGATTCCCAAGTCACCCGAAGTGGCTGAGGAAGTCAGTTGAGTTTCTATATTTTTTAGTTCCATACCACCTGATGTTGTTACCAATTTCATTTTATCGGCAACAATTTCTTCAATATAAATATCCCCTGATGAATTTCGAATATCGATATCCATTGAATAAGGTACTTTAAGTGTCAATTTCGCCTCGAATCTTCCCATAATCGACCTTGGAGCTACAATCCATACTTTTAATACAGCACCTTCTTGTCTGTGTTTAAATTCAAAATCCTTGCCCCTTCTTAACTTCCCACGAATGACTCCTTTTAAATCAACTTCATCAGCATCTGTACCAAGAATGTTAACATCAACAAATCGACCTTCAATTTCAACTCTTTTAATTCCATCAAACTTAGCATCAGCTTCAGCATAAACAGTCTGAGCACTACTATAAAATGGCATTAAAAGTATCCCTATAAGAACTATCAAATATCTCATATTCATTTTTCTGACTTTCATATCTATTAATTTAGTTAGTGGTTTATTATCAATTCAGAAAATAAGTAAATCACCTATTTAACTCTACATATGACGACATAAGTGAACATATAGTTACATACAGAAGCTAATTATTTTCCTAGAGGAAAAGGAAATTTCAATTCTTGAAGGAGAGACTATCTATTAATACCCTTAGAATGGTTAAGTTGTATAATATCCGTCAATCTTATTTAGACGTCTTCTAAATTATATTATCTTTGTATCTATACTACTAATAGATTGTAAATACCTTGTATACATAAAGCGCATGACTACAGATATAAAAACAAAACAAAAATTAACCGAAAGTACTGTTGTATCAAACAGAGAAATTGCACCTGGTGTTTTTGTATTAAAAATTAAACGAAACTTAGATTTCAAACCTGGCCAATATATAGGAATTACTACAGATATAGATGTCGAGCCAAGACTTTACACCATTGCAAGTGGCGCAAATGATAACACTATTCAAGTTCTTTACAATGTAAAAGACGATGGTTGGTTAACTCCAAGATTAAGTGAACACAAGGATGGTTCAACCATATACATGACTCCTCCTGAAGGGGATTTTATCGATGATGAAAGCCCAGCCTGGTGGATTGCCTCAGGAACAGGAATCGCTCCCTTTGCGTCTATGTTTCGCTCTGGATTAAGAACAGACAAAACACTTATTCACGGTGGTCGATTTACACACTCATTCTTTTTCGAAAAAGAGTTTGACCCAATTCTTAAGGGTAAGTATATTCGTTGTTGTTCGCAAGAGGAAGGTGAAGGTTTGTATAATGGAAGATTAACACGATATTTGCAGGATATTGAGATTTTCTCAGAAGAATGTAAATATTTCCTTTGTGGCAGCCCTGAAATGGTTGTTGAAGTCAGAGACTTACTGATAGACAAAGGCGTGTCTTTCAACAAAATTGTTGCGGAAATCTATTTTTAATCTGTAAAACAGATCTATAAAAAATTACAATTACCAGATGGCTAAAGAAATACTATTAGGAAAAACATTGGAAGAGTTAACTCAAGTTGTTTTGGACTTGAAACTTCCAAAATTTACAGCAAAACAAATTGCTGACTGGCTTTACAAAAAAGATATTACCAGTATTGATGAAATGCTTAACTTATCTTTAAAAGCAAGAACTATCCTAAAAGAAAATTTTGATATTGGATTAACAGCTACAATTAAAGAGCAATGTTCGGTTGATGGTACTAAGAAATATCTATACCCAACAAACGTGCCTAACCAGTTTATTGAAACAGCTTACATTCCTGATGACGATAGAGCAACACTTTGTGTATCTTCGCAAGTAGGTTGTAAAATGGGATGTTTATTTTGCATGACGGGTAAACAAGGCTTTCAAGGTCAACTTAGTTCTGGTGACATTATAAATCAGGTACGTTCTTTACCAGAGTGGCACAACCTAACCAATATTGTTTATATGGGTATGGGAGAGCCTCTTGACAATGTTCCTGAGGTGATGAAATCGCTTGAAGTTTTGACAGCTGATTATGGTATGGGAATGAGCCCACGAAGAATTACTGTTTCTACTATTGGTATTATACCAGGCATGAAAACATTCTTAACGGAAAGTGAATGTCATTTAGCCGTAAGTTTACATACGCCTTTTGACAATGAGAGAAAGAAACTTATGCCAGTTCAGAACGTTTATCCAGTTAAGGATGTTTTGAAAATGATTCGTGAATTTGATTTTGGTCGTCAGCGAAGAGTTTCGTTTGAATATAT
>TARA_R110001583_G_scaffold44599_6_pt1 | contig 15963 bp, 10 predicted proteins | sample TARA_R110001583 | Tara Oceans TARA_R110001583 (sample SAMEA4398432) | marine metagenome | biome: Polar Biome; feature: [MES] marine water layer (ENVO:01000295) within the mesopelagic zone...; material: water (ENVO:00002006), including particulate matter (ENVO:01000060) such as...... | reverse complement strand
ATTACTATGCGGCAAATAGTGGCGCTTTTACACCGGCGCCAACAACTAATACCGGTTCAATCCAACAGGCGTAGCGATTAAAGGCTAGCCAAGTCGATTCGGGGAGCGAAAACTCGCCCCACTGTTCAAGGGTTTGTAAATCAAGAAAGATGCTGTCTTTGGCTTTTACTGCTTTGTTTGCTACTTCAAAAATTGCTTTGTCACTATTTGGCAGTGTTATATAAGTACAAGGCATCTTTTTAATGTTTTGAACGGCTGCTGACAAGGTTCGATAAAGTGCTTTTGCGTCATCCCCAGTAAATAAATTACCAATACGATAATCTGAAGCCGTTAAGTGAGTTAATTTGTCCCACCCATTTGCTGTCATAAAACCCATATTAGAGTTATTGCCCGGTCGCTGAAATATATTATACTTATCAATTAAATCTTTATATTGGTGACACCAATACAGCGCGACTAAGCCTACGGGTAAAATAACGCGATCGCCAAATGGTGATGATTCTCGCCTTAGTACTGCGCCTGCATGACCATCAGCAATGCGCAGTAGAACGCGTAATAACGCCAGTTTATGCGTGGCTGATTTACCATCGTTAATTGCGACATGGCGAATAAACGGAAATGCACCTGTACCATCATCGGGTAATTGTAATACTAGGGTTTGCCAAGAGACGTGCCCCCTCCCTAGTTTATCGTCTTCTTTTTGAGTTTCTAATTTGGTGAATAGCCCTACATCAGTGGCTAAGCGTTTTAATTCATCAGCACACACAACATGCATTTTACGATCTTTACACTCTTTTTCTGCTTGCTCAGTACTCGCTGAATGGCGAAGTGAAATAACCAGTTTACCGCCAGGTTTAAGTAGGTTAGCCAATTTACGCATTGAACGTGGGCTGTCACTTACGGGGATATGCATCCAAACAGCGCTTAATAAGATTAAATCAAAACTAACTTCTTGTTTGGTAACACTGCTTAACGCGGGTAATGAGTCCGTAAGCCATTTAACATTAAGCCCAGCGGTTTGGCGTGCACCAAGCTCTGCTAGTAAGTTGGCAGGTTCAACAGCAATGACTTGAGTGCCGTTTTTATCACCATGCTTGTTAGCTGCAGATTGGGCAATATATTGGGCATCGCGGCCTGAGCCTGCTCCAATATCTAAAATACGAGCATTGGGGTTTTTTATAATGGCAGGTAATAGTTGATGCCAACTTTGATGTACTTCATCAAATGATTTTGATAGGTATTGCTTTGCTAATTCAGCTGCATTTTTATTATAGAAAAGCGTTGTCACTTACATCATCCTAAATTGACTTAATGCCACACATTAATTCATCCCTGTATATTGCACTACAGTGCCAAATTAATCAGTATATGTCAAAGAAATGATATTAAAACTTATTTAACATCAGTCAATTAGTTTAAAACGTCGAATGTATCATTAATCAAAAGTGACTAAGTTGTCCACAACAATTATTGAATAAATCCAGTTTTTTTTTAATGAGTATATTGATGAAAATTGAAGCTATAAAAATTTTATCTTTAGCCTTCTTTAGGGTTTTAAAAGTTAAACCTTAACTGTAATGGTCAACTAAAACTGGAAAGGTTTTAAGCCACGTTTTTCAATTTATTATATTTCTAGTGGGGCCTCATATACCCAAAGACTTGAATGCCTGCGTTTGTAATTAAAAACCTGATATAACTTTCAACTTCATCAACCTGTGAGGCATGATTTATAAAAGTGATATTGTTAAGTCTTTCCGTCTTCAAGCTTCTAAAGAACCGCTCCATTACTGCATTATCCGAACAATTCCCTCTATGGCTCATGCTTTGCATAATATTGAGTAATGCTAATTTATCTCTAACTATTTTGGCTGAGTACTGAACGCCTTTATCTGAGTGAAACATTAATTTACGCCTATTGAGCTGCTGTCTATTCATTGCATCAAGTAACGCTTCGTTTGCTAATTTCGCATCAGGTGTTCGAGATAATGCGTGACCAACAATTTCCTTACTCGCTAAATCAAGCACACAAGCTAAATACACCAATGGCATTTGCTCTATTTAGTGCTGCAATTCTCTTTAGCTCTACAATGGAATACTTACCATTTTTTAACAACTGCCGTAATTGAGGGATTTTATTCCTTGCCTGTGCTAAAATCAGATCAGGAAAGCATCCTAATGTTAAACGTTTAGGAACCGACTGAAATCTATATCTATATTGAAAAGAAATAGAGCCTGTTTGTGTGACACGAACATTCAAACCATCACGATCGGTTAACTCAAACCTTTTTAACAGTGGTTTGTTTAACAAAGACTTTAATTTTGAATTACTTATCGGCATAGTGTGTACACAAAAAAGATAAAACACTAGCTAACAATAAAGTATAAAAACATACATTAGCTAACAAAAAAACTAATAGATTGTTTTAAATGGATAAAATGAAACAAAGCACTTCAACTCAAAGTACAACAAACCAACCTACCATTCTCTGGCACGATTATGAGCTTTATTCCATAACCAATTGATTTATTAACACTTAGTAAAGCACCATACAGGCATGATGCACCCTGTGATGCACACCTTTTTAACGATTGCCTTTTCAGTGACTTACAAGTAAACTATTGATAAATCAACACTTTGTACCATAACCTTTTAGAATTATGAAACTTTGGCCGTTACTGCAAAATACGACCAAATTTGTAACTCACTTTATTACGAAGACAACTGGTTTTGCTTCTCTATGTAAAGCCCTATTCCCCCAAAGACTAACGCTGAAAATATCAGAGTCGGTACATTCCTGTAACTTGCTTTACATGCGACCAAAGTAGTCCCAATAGCTGACATGGTTAATGATGTTTTTAACTGCGCACTTGTTGATCTTCCAGTAAGCACTCCACTGGCTAAATGCTCACAATTATTAAATACACTATATTTAAAATTAGCAGACAACCTACTATTAATTCTATCTACAATTGCTTGTGTAGCATTAATGCTGGTCTTTTTAACTAACTTCTCCCCTGCTGAAAACTCCTCAACAGTACTTAAGTGGGTATTCTTATCAGGTCTTGTATGCAAAACCAATTGCTCACCCATTGAAAAATTAAGCTCTAACCCTGCATGAGCTACTAAGCCAGACACTTTCTTTCTATACACTTTTGTTACTGATATCAATACTCGTTCAGTAAACATATTCTCATTTGACAACATTTCTGCTATCCTTATATTATATTAAAAATTACACATATTCTATATACGAATATATACTGTAAAATGGATACTATCCACATGACGGGTAGTTGTCAATTGTTTAATTTGAGAATTTCCTATGAATCAACAAATAACCTACAACGCATTAGTTGGGTTTGAACTAGAGAGTATTAGAAAAGAATTAGGGAAAGAACAATCAGAGATCTCAATGATTACAGGTATATCTCAACCTGTTTTATCTAGATTAGAAAAAGGAAAGGCAATGATCACTATTGATCAATTGTTTGTCGTTTGTGAGGCACTTGGTGTTAAACCTGAAGCGATTATATCGAAAGCATCAAAGGGAGTAGAAGCATTTAGTACTGAGGAAGCTGTTAACGTTACAACGACCAAAAAAGCCAATACATCTGGCGCGGTATTAACAGGTGCTGCAATTGGGGCGTTATTAACGTTGTTTTTAACTAAGGGTAAGTAACTCATAGCCTGTAGAGCAACATAACAGAGAGGTGAATAACTGCCTCTCTACAGTTTGATATTTATTACAGTAATTTATTTGTTAATTGGATCTGAGGCAAGTTTAAATCGACTATCTCCGGTTCGAACTCAACATTTGATACCGTTCAAGCTAAAGCCTCTGATTGTTTGAACTATAGTTGCGGGTAGTTTTCGTGAAATTCTAATTTTTTGACTAAAGTAACTATTTAAACTGCTATATTGCTCTTGACTATCAACTAAACTTTTTACTATTTTCAATTCTTCCGATGTTGAAATAACCCAAGACTTTGTACTAGTTTTCATTAGATTAATAAAATCCAAATCATTGATATTTTGCAATATTCTATTTAAATACACGTTAGAATTAAACCAAGAGACATGTGAAAAATAACTTACATTATGATCGATCAGACAGCATGAATCACTATCCATATAAGAATTAATGACAGGATAACCAATAACCATATCATTCTTTATTTTTCTTTCTACAACCATATTTAAAGAAATACTTGCTCCTAGATAATCAATATGTAGAGCTAAATCAATTCGGTTTAAAAATAGTTCTTGTAAAAATTCTTCCATTGTATAGTTTTGGCCGTTAACCGATATAGGCTCACTAAGAGGTATTTGAGTAGTATTAAAATATATTTTAGTGGGCGGGTATCCCACAAGATATGATCTTGTTTGTTGATTAACGACTAAGCCACCTTCAAATGAAAGTTTTTTCAAGTCACTGTTGTTATTTTGACTTGTTTTGTTTGGCAACATATCAGCTAAATATGTTGCTTGAGGAAAATCTGAAATTGACTTCAAAATGTAGTCATCATGAATATCATTATCAATTATTGAATTAATATTAATTTCACAAAATTTAGAGTTTAATTCATTCAAAAAACCAGAGTTCAAATTCTTAGGGTATAGCAACAACAATTCACCGTTTGATAGGTCGTAGGATAAGTCCTGCTGCATAGCAAAATTCCCCCTCCTATCAGGAGTAAATGCCATCACTGTAAATGTTTCTATATATTGAACTAAAGCAGCATTACATTGGAATAAAGGCAAAGGTTTATCATCTACTAGATAGCGTAAAAGGTAATTCTCGTTCCAACCATCAGATTCGATATAAATAAAAAATTCCCCCTCAACTCCCTTAATAGCTTTTTTATTTTTCACCTTAACTTCAAATTTAGATGACATGTAGTCAATAACTTGCTCAGCAATCGGATTAGCTAACGCTTCTACATAAACTTTTTTCTGGCCGCGTGTTGAAAGTAAATAACACAATCTTCTAATTTTAGTCATTAAATACTGACTATTAACTAAATCAGATGAAATTAGTTTTTCTGATAATGCTGATAAATCGTCAATATTTAACAACGCTTGTGAAAGAGGAAAATTTCGATATTTATTCTTATTACCAATACCATAACCGAAAGTAATACAACTTTCTGATACAGTAAGTTGAGTAAGAAGCTCAGATTTTAGTGTTGACCATATTTTTTTAAAATTCCCATAACTAATCGGACATTGATGAAGATTATTAATACCTTCTCCGATAGCTTCACAATAATGAGGATAATAAGAATCTGCCGAATAATCACTACCACTCACCATTTCTTCAGCCGCAATTATTTGTTGAACAGCAAAAGGTAAAACCAAAGATGGGCCATTATTTTGGTTTGTGAATACAAAAGACTGCATTCTAACCTTTGAGGTACCAAAAATAAAACCACTGCGACATGCATTGAATAGGTCTTGTGATGCAGACTCAGTAGAGTTATCAGTATCATTTAATTGTTCTAATATGTGCTTATCAAATGCTAGATAAATATCACGGCCATCAACATAGTGATTTTTGATATATCTCCACAGTTTCTCATTCCATTGTAATAGTTCCACTACTACCTACTTTTCCGTATTTTGAAGGCTATATTTTGTTTTTCAGTAAAAGGTTTTCTCATAAACGTGTAAGGACACATATCAACAACAATACAATTGGAATACTCAGCTTTAATCTCTTCAAACAACAAGTTTTTATTAACGCCTCTACTTTCAAAAGGATGTAATGGAACAATGAGAATATTTCCTTCACAGTAATAAATAACTCTCCCTCTAAATAAAATTACCTCTAGTGGTTTATCACCTAATAATTGAGATAGCAATTTAGGGATTTGTATTTTAAGGATGGGCTTCCAATAAAGCTGAAAGTTTATTTTCTCACTATATTCACCATCCATAACTGACAGTAAATCAAGCCCTAAGCGCCAATCTAAGTTAGCATGATGCAGCCGATTTTCGTAACTCCTTAGGCAGCGATAACAGCTAGAAAGACAAGTTATATTGTGTTTTTCTGATTGCAAATAGTTTTGACTGAAACTATGTTTAATAAAATCATATAAGGTTTGAAAAGTAGCACTATCAGCATATTTTGACGCATAACCAGCGCCATTGTCTAAAGTGTCAGAAATAAATATATGCCACAGAGGGAAGTTTTCTGATTGTTCACGAATAACCCCTACCGCCAATTCATTCGGCTCAATATCTTCTATGGTCATAATAGCTATTTTCAACAACTCAGCCGCAGATAACCAAGCAGATCTGATCGCTATCAAAGTATCACTATCATCTCTATATTCATTAAAATAATCGGGGATTTGAGCTAAAGACAATTTAAAAAAATCGGTATACTGACGTGAAAACAATACTACATTATCGTCAGCCTCATCCTCTGGAACCACTTTATAAAGGCCTTTAGCTGGGCAATCTTCTGTTACTGCCTTGAAGTTGAATCCAGTCATATTATTAGTATTAATACGAGTAATATGACCTGTATTACTTGCTATCTTGCATGCTTCCCAATAGTTTTCCATATTTTGGTGATCAGGTGTCGGTTTTTGTATAATGTATTGTGGCACTGAATTAATGTGACCATCATAGGATCGTTTTTTAAAATCAGTTACATAATATTCAGGCATCCAACCTGTGGATTGAAATAATTCAGTAGAACCGCAATGCTCACACTTTTCGCTGTCTTGATTTAATAAAGACTCACATTCACGACAAATTAAAAATGGTTTTATCGATGACCTAGGTACGGGCTTAGCCTTGATCCCATCACCTTCCCTTTTATACCAAGCTAAACCTACACAACTTAACTTTTCCTTATCTTTGATAAGTTCTTGTGCGGGAGCAAACTCTGAAAGCGCTATATCGGCAGTACGATCTATAATTGATTTTCTAATAGGGAATTTGGCATAGTTAGGTGTGTTATTAGGGTTATTGTGAACCAAGGAGACATTGCGAATAGGCATACCATATAAAGGAAAAATCCCTTCTAAAGCGAGTACTTCACTTAAAGAATATTGATCGCCATACTTATTAATACAAAGCCCCAATTTAACCTCTTTTAGATCAACTATCGTATCAGAAACCTCTTCAATATGTTTTATCACAGCTTCTGTTGAAAGTGAGGTAAATATTTTATTTAATGACTCAAGAAGTTGATCACTATATTTTAAAATTCCATTGCAATAAATAGTGCAATAATTATCAAAATCTTGCAGCGTACCTAATTGGCCATTAGTTTCACCACCATTAGCTTTTGATAAAATTAATGTCTCCATTATCACTAATTTTTTTATTACATAAACCAGTACATATTTATTAACAACTCTTTGAATAATTGACCTATTCGTTGGATCTAATTTCGGCGGTGACGTTTTTTCGGCTGCCATTAATAATGGATTAGAAAAATAATACTCATCATGTTTTTGCCCTTTACAAAAAGTAAGAGCTAAAGATAGACGGTCTTCTCTTCGACCAGCACGACCAACTCGTTGTTGATAATTAAAACGTCGGGGTGGCATATTGGCCATATATACTGATTTTAAGCCGCCGATATCAACTCCTGCCTCCATAGTAGTAGTCACACTTAATACATCTAATCCCAAGTATTTTTTTGCTAAGTCACTATCTGGTAGAAGTGATTTCAGTTTACCTAATTGAATATCTTGAAAGAGTAACTGACGTGTACGCTGTTCATCTTTATCGGTATGACCTAATAGTTCAGCTGTTCTAAGTGGTGAATGGTGGCGATTGTTTAAGCGAAAAGATTTATAGTAATTACTGCGATCAGATAAATCAGCATAAGGTCGTTTTATCAAGTTCCCTGAGCAAGCATTCCTAAATTTTATCGTTCTGCATTTATCTGAGGCGTTAAATAGGTGGGCTGCTCGACACTTATCACATTCCCAAAAATACTCATCAGGCTTATGGATATAAAGACTATCAAATTGAATACAGAAACGCTTGTTTACTACATTATACGGTTCTAAAAAGGTTTTAATATATTCTGACACATTTTCAGCCGAGCCAACTAAGCCAAATTGATTGAAATGTTCTTTTAACCAGTCGGTAAAATATTTGGGCAGTGATTCACAACCTGAAGTATCACTATAATCAGATCTGGTTTTATAATAAAAAGATAAAAAACGAATAATGGTATCAATGAAAACGATGTATTGTTCTTTATTATATTTATAAGTACTTGGTATTTTGTTTCTATCGAAAGTTAGCCAACCAAAACCTAATGATTCAAAATCCCTCCCCATAGAATCAGTGATGACTTTCCTAATTTCGTCTGTCAATAATCCTTTTATTCTTATATGTACATCACTTTCTTCGGGTGAAAGCCTTTTCTTATTTTTGCTCAGCAATAAAGGCCATAAGTTTTCAGCCAAGTTGGAAAAAGACAAACCTGTTGGGTTGATGCCAGCTGCTACAAATGAACTTAGACATTTATCGACTAACCATCCCGTATGTACAAGTTTATTATCAGTCCCTAAAGTAACGCTCTTAATTAATTCATAATTGGCAGTATCGCTTCCCAATCGACCATTTATATACCACTCAATATCACGAGCCAATTGAATATCTACATCACTTAATACATGTTGGCTCATACCCGGGAAATTTTCATCTCGACATAAAACCAAATATTCTTCAATGTCTGTATTGGTATGAATTTCTGAACTAATTAACGCTTCAATATTTGCACGTATAGCATCGCGATAATGGTTATATTCTAACTCTGCGGCAACTAAAGCAGCACTTCTTCTACTATCACTAAAAACGACTAGCTTATTCTTACTTTCATTATTTTTCGAGGGGAGTTCGGATAAAGAGCACATAAGTTGTTCAATGATTACCTGATTCAGCTTTTGATAACCCGTACCCATAGTGCGGATTGGAGAGTTAATTTTATCTCCTCGACTTGCCCAATTTGTGCTACAGCAAGGACAACTTGTCGGTGGTTTTGACTGAACACATTGGTAAACATCCACTTTTGCCCAACTTGATTTATCCTCGACCAAACTTTTCTTAGAATTTATTTCTCCGCTAAAGCCATTGAAGGATAATATTTCCCATCCTTTGTTATTGGCCGTATCAAGCTTATTTTGTTCAACTGAAAAATGCAAATAGAGTAATACTGGGTCAACAACTCGATGATCAACGACATCATTTGATACGAAGCAAGCGTTATTTTCTTCCATTTCATAACCACGGTAGTATATTTCACCGCAGACTTGGCAATACAAACTATCTAAGGTAATGGTTTGAGTTTTGGGGCAATAAGCAACAGAACTATCATAAAGCATATAAGGATCTAACTTGCCATCATTGATGGTCATTGCCCGTCTGATACCTGATAAGTTTTTAATAAAAACATGTTGCCGTAACTTTGCTTTACTATGAACATTTTTTTTGTCATCTTCACTAGCGGCAAAAAAATGAATAAAGCCATAAGCAGAATTAATATTTCCATAGAATAATTCATCAGCAATATTTTGATAACTAAATGGAGATATTGCCAAATCATCGTTTTTCAGTAAATCGCCGATAGCTTGACTAACTTTATTTAAAACATTTTCGAAAATATCTGAGCCATTGCCAGGATTTCTATCTCCAAGCTTACTTTTTAATGTGTTGGCTAAATAATTAAATTCGATATCATCTACACCATTTTGATAATAGCTTGAAAATTTTTCAGCTAGCTCTCTAATTTCTTCAATACCTGAATTTGAATAATCAATTTGTTCACCCGAAATAATACTGAAAAAATTAGATTTGACAGGTGTGCCAAAAAACTCAGATAAAAACGTAGGATCGTACCCTTGTTGTAATTCATCCCCCTCAAGAGAGGCTGAGGTACAAATAATTCGTAATTGCTTATGCGTAGGATGCAAACCAATATGACTTAACAACCAACGGATAGTGTATGATATTTCACTACCTGCAGTACCTCGATAACTGTGTAATTCATCGAGTACTAGATAAAAAACATTTTCATCGCTCTCACCTAACCACTTACGAGTTTGATCAAATATTCCTTGTTCCTTATCTCTAATCAACATAATAGATAACATGCTGAAATTAGTGATCAATATATCTGGTGGTGTTTCTTGCATATCCCAGCGAAGCAGCATTTCACCACTATTATTGGACGGATTTTGTACTCGATGTGAAATGTTATCGTCTATATTGTCTAGTTCTTTTTCAAGCGTTGATAAGTAGCGAGCACAAGATTTTAATTCTCTCTTATCATTTGGGGTGCTCTTGCCTTCAGTCATACCATTATATTGACCAAAAAAAACTCGGTCTCCATTTAACGCTTGCTGATAAAACTGTTGAGCAGTATTGCCATTGAGTGTTTTACGTAAACCTTCCATTTGATCTTGTACTAGCGCATTGAGAGGGTAAACCAATAGCGCTCTAACAGCAGGTGTTCGGCTTACCTTCCTGTATGGTTTATACTTTTTAGGCTCATCTTGATGCCACCAAAGAGGATTAAATGCGTCCCCACGACCGTCCCAACGCTGCCTACCACCAGAACCAAGAGATTCCATAAAAATATTAATTAATATAGGTAAAACAAAACAAAATGTTTTTCCTGAACCTGTCCCAGTAGTTACGACTATGTGCTTTTTATCATTTATTGTTTGGGATATTGATTCAATTTGATGGCTATAAGGAGTTTTTAATAATTCTTCAAAAATGGCTAATAATTGATTGGATTCATTATTATTAAGTTCACTTAAATTAAAGAAAACTTCATTTTTCAAATACTCAGATAGTGATGTTGGTGATAATTTATATCGAGTGATAAATTCCAATAACGGTTCACTAAAAATAGGACTATGTTCAAAATCTTTTAGAAACTGTTCCCTTGCGTTATTAAACTCATCATCGTTGGTCTTATAAGCCGTATTTATATAAGACAAGATATCACTTTTGATATATTTGTTAATATCTACAAATCGCTTAAAACTCATAACTAATCCTTATTATTGAATATCTTTTTAGTATTATTTCAACATCATCTGAAGATATTCTTGTGATCACATAAAAACCACTTTCATGCTTAGGCCATTTAAATGATTTTGTTAGCATGGCTCGTTTAAATAAAGTTGGTAGCAACCCAAACTGTTGATATGGGATGTATAGCTTATTTTCTTTGCTTTTATATCGCCAATATATTTTTTGGTACATTACGGATAAAGCTAATAGATACCCCCAATTACGGGAGTTTATGTCGTAAGTTACCATCACATCCATCTCTCTTTTCATACATATATTGCGGTAATTTCCATATATATGAGGCAATTGATAATAACCGTCGTTTTCAATTAAAGAGCTATTTATGTCAATCCATTTACAGGTTTCGAAATCAAATAATTTATAGGTGTTGTATTGTGTAACCCCGTCAAAACAGTTATCTATATTTAACTTACTTTTTATCGAATTCATTGGTGGTAACAACAAATCTAATGTACGTTGTTCTAACCAACATATTGGTGCATTTAGCTTTAATGCTACATTTTTTAAAAATGGTGTACTTATATTTATTTTGGTAAGTGATAATGCTAATCCAATCCCAAATTCATGTTGAAATTCATAGAACTTATACTCTTCGAATTGTGTTAATAATTCACAATTTCCAATTGATTTTGTTACTTGTTCTCGAAAGTTCATACTGCCAATGACAAGAAAGCTATCACTACCTATTTCGATAAAGGCATTATCGATTAAACGCCATTTCCTTGAATGACTTCCCGAAGCTATTTCAACTAAACCAAAAGTAATCAAACGGCTTAATATCAAACGGCGAAACTTTTTTTCTTGTTCAACTGAAAGTAATATATTTAAAAATAAAAATGCTTTACTACATAGCTGATGAAATAAATTAAGATCTCCTAACTTGTAATACGCCATAAGATCAATAATGGTATTAAATAACGGATTATTATCTAGGGGAGTTTTTAGCACAATAATCAACAACCTCTTCCATTTTTGCTTTTCCATGATGAGCTGCAACCCAAGGCAAAATAAGTGACTGAATCACAAGATTCATAAGTTCAATATTGCTATTTCCATTTTTAGTCAAATAAACTAATAAAAAGTCAACCTTTCTAAAGACATGTAGAGGAAACTGGATTTCGATATTTTTTAATTCGTTCAAAAATTGATGAGTTTTTTGTTTTAGTTTGTTTGAGCACTCAGAATTTTGTTGTTGATTTAACCAAGAAACAAATGCTTTTGTTGAAATTGCAGCTGATTGTGAGACCTGATGCTGTTTTAAAATAAAAGGGGAAGTTGAACTCTCGGCATTATTTAACTGTTTTTCTGGTAACCAAATAACAGGTTCAAGTATTTTGTTATTCTCCATGCCATGATCATTCGATGATATTAATACTATTTTTTCATAAGGTTGCCCATAACCTGAAGACCTCCAAACTTTTAATATAGGAAGTAAGTACCCTTCAACTAAACCTATATCAAAATCATAAATTAATAATATTTTGGGATTATTATTCTTTTCACTAAATATAAATTCAGCTCCATCATACCAATCATCAACAGTGCTCCAAGTCGGTGATGCAGCTATTCGATAAACATAACTACTCCATCCTAAGGCATCTATCCATGCATCCGCGACTTCACTGTTATTAAGAATAATTACAGGGGATGATGCCAATAACGAATGGTAATTAACAGGTATCATAGCGTTAACATCATCAAACGCCTTTGAAAATCGTTTTACAAATGTTTTTTCATCAATATTTTCTTTAAGTGGTATTTCTTTTCTTTGATTAAACCACTTAAAGTGCATTTTATTATGAGACGCTTGATAAGGAGCATTTATTGACTCAACATCTACAATATTATTTTCAATTTTTTGTGGTTTTTTAACATTGCTATCTAGTTTCTGTACTTGTTTTGATAATGAATTAACTTGTTCTTCAACTAAATTTGAAATATCAGATAGTGACTTCTTAATAGTAAGTTTACTTTCAGAAAATTCTTTCTCTAATTTGTCCACCCTGATGACAAGACTGGATGTGCTTTCCTGAATCTTTGAAAACTCTGTTTGAAAGAGTTGATTTATTAACTCATTTATTTTTACTTCCAAATGATTAAGCTTTTCATCGAACTTTTTAGTTTTCAATTCTTTGGTGAAGGATTGTTTAATCGTTGCTGGAAGTTCATCTTTAATTAAATCAATTTTTTGTGATAACTCTTTTAAATCTCTCTGTACTTCCCCTAATTCAGCATGTTTCCCTACTTCAGATAAGATTTCAGAAAAATTACTTTGACGTTCAAAAGGCCAAAGCTCATAAACTTCTGTAATTGCTTTTTCATCAACTTCAAATTCACTCGCATGCTTACATATTTCCTTTAAAATAAACATTGAATCTATTGGCGAATCTACTTCTACTTTGACCTCACTCATCAATGTATTAAAGGCTGAGAGTTCCTCAAAAAAATACTCTGCCATGCTGTTAAGATATAATTTCCATGATATTTTGTGATTTATTCCGCTCTTTAGTTCTTTTAGAATAAAATCTACAGCTTTTTTATGGTAATTTTTTGAGCCTACGCGAAAACCATTTATTTCTTTCTGAAGAGATCTCGCGATTTTTGGAAAACCGCTGTATTTACGAATGTATTTCTTGAAAATATTTGAAGCTGGATGGTCTATATTTGATAATAAACAACTAATTCGTTCTCTTTCAAACTCAGATATCTCAATTCCCCATGCTAAGGAAGATAATGTAATATTTGTCTGTTCCATTTTATAACCCATATTATAATTGCTTTTATTCCTTTACCGCTTATAGGGTGTTCTCAGCGACCAACTATATCTACTGCTTCTAAGAATAGTTTTGAGAATTCATCCTTGTTATGAAGTAAATTGCTTAACTACGAAACTCACCTAAATACTTAAACACCTTTTAGTGCTTTCGCTGCCCCGGGTCCTTTGCCTACTCCTGGATGTTCTTGATGTTCTGCTATCAAATCTAAATATTTATCATTAACATCATGAACTTTATCTTTTTTCTCATTAGGCCTTCTTGCTTTCGGGATAAGCCGTAAGCTTTTTCTAACTTGTCGCTTAAACACTTGACGTCTAATTTCTAGGCCCAATAATTCACCTATTGCGGGCGGGACAGAGTTGCCAATCTGTTTATGCTGATCTCTATGGTTACCAGCAAACCGATAAGTGTCGGGATAAGTCTGTAATCTAGCTAGCTCTCTAACCGATAAATATCTATTTTTCCAATGGAGGGGACCAGTAGCTGGACCTGGAGAAGCAGTTATAGTCCAGCTAGGCTTATCTTTTGCAAGTTTCAATAAAAAAGACCAATAACGAGTTCTCCAACCAAATAATGGTAAACCTCCCATCTTTTCTGTATGCCATAGATAATTTTTCCCTTCAGGTATAGATGGGAGTAAATCAGCCCATTTCCCTTTTAGTTTAAGGTCATTTTCATATATATCTGAATCCAAATCACCTATGGCATCCCATGCAGTACGGTAATTAGGTAGCTTCCGCTTTGCATTATCATCATTATTAAATCGAGGTTCTGGAAATTGAAATCCTTCTCCATCGCGACAAGCAATTATGAATACTCTTCTTCTTAATTGTGGAACCCCAAAGTCAGCAGTATTTATTGTTTCTATTATCGGATTGAATTGAGTGTTATTTTGCTCATTAATTCGTTCGAATTCTGAATAAATAAAATTTAAACCGTCATTTTTGTTTGAGTATCCAATGCCTGTGACATTTTCTATGAGCACCACCTTCGGGAGTAAGTCATTTACAACCCTCATAAATTCAATTAGACAATTAGCTCTTGGATCATTCATCCTAGAATTTTTTGAATTTGCCCAGTAAGAAGACTTAGAGAATGGCTGACAAGGAGGGCCGCCTACTAGTAAATCTAGTTCACCTCGCTTTACCTTAGCTTCTTTCATTAATTGATTTGAGCTAAGATTATTAATATCGCCTTCGCTAGATAATTTAACTTTTGGTTTGTTTAATTTAAGTGTTTCTTGACAAATAAGATCTATTTCAACAGACAATAAAGGCTGGAGACCAGCTGTTTCTAGACCTAAGTCTAAACCTCCTGATCCAGAAAAAATGGAAATAAACCCTTCCTTTTTATTATTTAAAGATGACATTTAGCCTGCTTCACCTTCTGGCTATCAAGATTAATTAATATGCATTTTTTTAATGGCTTTTTTTTGTTTCTAACATGCACTTGTTACTAACTTCCGTTTTATTATAAATTTTTTGTACGACTCAATTATCACGTATTGGGTGTAACTTGTGTGTCGAAGTCGATGCTAAATAATCATTCAACTTAGATTGAATATTAAAATATTTGATTAAATCAATTCTCATCTAAACTAACAGCGTCTGTGATCTATCGAGAATTTTTATTATCTTTTAGATTTTGAGAAGTCTTTTTTAGTTCCTCTAAAATTTTCTCATTAGTATTCAATATTTCATCTTCAGAAGTTTGACTTTGAAAAGTATCATACCATGAAGAAACTCTTAACAGAGCGAAAGTTGCTGCTAGAGCTGAAAGTAATGCATATATAAAAACTAAATATGATAATCCATATCCCGCGAGACATAACAGCTCATAATATTCTCCAAAAAATATAACTACTGGATTGTCATTTTTCACTGAAAAAGAATATGCTTTGGCTGTTAAGCCCAGCAACATAGATAAAATTTGTAATATGATGAAATGTACAAATGCTGCATTTACTTCCATATATGGTGATGCTTGCCCATCATCATCTCCACCACTAATGAGTTTTCTAAAGTTATCATCACCTATAGCTATCCACATACCCTGGTTTGTACTATTGGCTATCTCGCTCAATCTATTGGTTTGTGTATGGTTAGAGGT
>TARA_R110001583_G_scaffold65681_2_pt1 | contig 15969 bp, 22 predicted proteins | sample TARA_R110001583 | Tara Oceans TARA_R110001583 (sample SAMEA4398432) | marine metagenome | biome: Polar Biome; feature: [MES] marine water layer (ENVO:01000295) within the mesopelagic zone...; material: water (ENVO:00002006), including particulate matter (ENVO:01000060) such as...... | reverse complement strand
AATGCCAAGTCAACATTGTCGCCCTTATACAGAGATGACGAATCGTTGCGAACCATCTCTACAAGTATGGTTGCTGCCACCTTTCTCATGTTGTCTTGGATAACTCCTATGCCATTGACCTGAGCTTCGATGTTTTCATTGAGTGGTCCAGTCCACCACATATACGGCATCTGAGATCCGTGGCTTCCGATAGAGGCAATGAAATCTGTATAGCACTGCCCGCCAGAGTCAATATCGTTGACGAGGTTTAGTTGGGTGGTTCGGATACGCTTGGCAAATCCCAACAGCTTGCCTAGTCTCGTAAACAGACCACTTGATCCTGTGAGTGTAACTGCCATTATTTCTTTCCTATATTATTGAGCTTCGCTCTGCGCTTTCCGCAACTTCCACACTGCTTTACTCGACCTCCTGTAGCCTTGTCGATCACTTTCTTGACCTTGTCTCCCAAGCCTCTATCTGGTCCATCGTAGTCAGCGCAGGTACTACATACATTTGGCGTCACGATCAGACCATTAAAATGTCCCTTACCACAATTTCCTAGCATGGGAGAAGCTTCCTTCCAATGCTTGCATTCGCTGGTCTGAGGTATCTGGTGACTGTTCATGGATCGACTCCCACTCCCATCATTCCCGCATAAAATCCAATTTCCTTTGCGCAGTTTCCGGCTACGTAGCAGGTTGGGCAGGTTGAATAAAGAACTGCTGGCGGAGCAAAGCTAGTGTCCCAAGGCATCGTCTCTAAACCGTGTCCCATACTGCATTGCCCTCCCCCAGATGATCCTGTGAAAGCACCATAAATAATTGGGGCTGGGTATTGATTGCCATGAGGTATAGTGTGAAGACCACCCCATGAGTCAGTAACAAATTTGACTATTGAGTTTCCTTGATTTGGCGGACTGTTGAAATATGATTGCATACCATGACAGTACCCTTGGCTTGCTGAAACACTGCCGGAGCCTATTGCCTGTAGTTGCTGCTGTCCGCCTCCGCCCGTGGGTCCCGCCAAACAATTCCATAACACGCTCTCGCCATCGGGGCTTACTGACACAAAAGCATCGACTTCATATGTGACATTCTCGTTGCCACCTTGAGCACAGAAGGTCGCATTCTTCTGGCACAACGATGTCCCATTAAAAATATCTTGGACTGACCATTCGATGCGTGGCTGGGGTACAGTTATGAATCCGTACCAACGCCATATTCCTTCGCATACCTGATTTGGTACAGGCATGATCGTTCCGGTGTAGTCAAGGTTTCCGCACTGATAGATAAAGAAGAAATTGCCAACGTTTGCTGGAAGCCCACACAAGCACTGAGTAGGGATGTTACAAGTTGGGTCTGGGGTAGTGTGGGCTAAACTTGCGGCACAGGCTAAACCACATTCTGGAAGATCGTGAGGAAAGTTTGGAGAGCAATAGTAGTTTGCTGCCATTCTCCCATAGCCTGAGCTGACAAATCGAACCTTTAGTGGCTGATCGTAGTTAACAGAACTATTAGACCCTCCGCACCCTAGACTGCAACCGTCATCGTCTGGCGGTTGCTCCGAGGCAAGCGAACAACAGCAAGCTGCGAGGAGCGGTCCACTGGTCAAAGGGTATATTCCAGACCGTAGAGGGTCATGTTAATACCACCTGCCGTATCAGCTTTTGCCCATAGTGTGTTTGTGGAATCAAGCACGATCTGCGTACTGATCTGAATGTATGCGCCAGCTGCCAAACTTTGCAGGTGAGTTAGTTGCGTTGTTTTGGTTAGCGCGCCATCATTGTTGGCATCGTAGAGCGTCCAAGTTATGGCTCCGCCAGTAACATTCACCAGCCACATCGTAGTCACCATTGCTCCTACGCCTTCTTCTGGTGCGTATAGAACTTCTTGGTTTGTTGAAAGGGTGGTCTGTGCAAGCTTACGAGGTGTTGACATTTTATCGTCCTACTGTTCCATTGAACATAGCGGTTTCTACATTCATATTAAAACTACCCTTGGGAGTTAGAAGCCCCTTGTCCTCTGGGCATTCGCACAATACATCAAAGGGAAGGGACGAGTGGAATATCCAGTCGTTTTCTATGCTGGGGTTTTCCTCGTCTTCTCCGTGTTCTTTTAGAAAGTGAACAGTAAGACCTATATTGGTTGGAAGTCTTTTGTGGGTCCAAGTTGGAGTTGAAGGGCAGTGTTCTGTATTGATCTCGTCATCAAGTTCACCAGCTCCCCACTTCTCCATCATGTTGTACGCCCATCCAATTTCAATTGGTGCAAAGTCTGAGCCAAATATAAAGACTGTATACGGATCTCCTATCGCGCCACCAGCTCCAGTGATTAACGCTGGGGCTGAAGAAGACGAAACACTTTCAGACCCATAGAACAGAAACAGATCGGGCGCATTTGTTGAATCCCACCCCATACGGGAGTGGTGTAGTAAGACGAGTTTATTAGTAAAATCACCGCCCGGATTGTTCACACAAGTGGCAATGCCAGACATGTGTGCATCCACTGGGTTCCATTCTGGGTGCCGACCTCCCGGAAGATTTATAGGCAAACACTGCGCAGGTCTAAAATCGTATGCCACCTCTTCCCATTGCCAAAACCTAACCGGATTTGGTTGGCTGGTGGGGCAGTATGGGTTTTGTACCTCTTCGCCTATCTTTGCGAAAATTGGCTCTGTCATCAACGCTTGCGTTGGTTGAGCTTCTTCAAGCATGCTTGCTCTTACACCAGATGCCGATTCAATATCTCCGCGCGCTGACAGTTCGTTAATCCTGTCAACCAGCTGGTTCATATGCGTATAGTCGAGCTTCCCTAGAGCACCACCCTGAAAGCGAGGGATGTTAATGAACGATTCACCCATGATTTATGCCATTTGAATGTGGTACTGAAGGTCGGTCGCGCCTGTGACAGACTGTGCAATAACATTGTGATTTGCAAGCCGAAGGCAAGTATACTCTCCGGGTTTCAGTTGGACAAATGGATAGAAATCTCCACTGATAGAATCACCAACGCTAACCCCTATTTTCACATCATAGGTTGCACCGACGTTGCGAAAGAATGCCCAGCCACCACCAGCATTTACCTCGCCAAGTGGTAGTGCTTCTTGATCTGTATGAATGATGTTTTTGACGCCAGAACTGGCTATTAGGCTTGCCAGATCGGCTTGAATTGACGGAGGGTTGTAGTCCTCTTTGTATGTTGTAGAAAGGCTTGCACTGTTCGCTGTGTTAAACAATAGCCGACCTACGATTGTAATTTCATTTGCCATTTGTTTGCTCCCTTAAAAGGCTCCGCATAGATCCCTAAACTCTGATGTATTAGGGTAAGGTTGGATGTGAAGAATAGTCCTTGGCATGTTAGCGTGAGTCATGTCCATGTTGCTGGTTATGTTTCTCAGTGGTCGCTGAATCAAGTGTGATTCTTTGTCGTATTTGAACTTGTATGTCACTGTCAGTACATCTGGTGCAATTCTTGTCGTGTTTGCACCTATGAAAACTGATGTCCCCTCAAGCATCTTGAATCCGTTTACATTAGATCCGCTAGTCGATCTGTTGAATGTCAGATCCGATGAGTTTCTATCTCCAATTTGGTCTCTGATATTATCCCATCGGATTGAAGCCATGTGCTGGGTGACTATGACTGTGTAATCCATTTGGACTCGTATGTATGGAAAGCCATGCCCACCAATCGCCTTGGGTATACCTCCAATATCGCCAGCGTCATCCATTGTTGCACTGCCAGCTGCATCAGTACTTGTTGGATCTTCGACATACCTCAGAGAGTAGACGGCAGAAATGTTGGAAGATAATTCAATGTATCCCGGAGAGGCAGGAGTAATTGGCGAAATACCAAAGTCCGGTATCTCTACCTGATATTGCTTGTACGTCCATACGACGGTCCACAAATCATTGTGACCACTAACAAGATTTAATGTGAACTCGGTAGCGAAACTATGAGGAATGTATGGATGCACTTCGCCATAGTTTGGCATCACTCCGCCAAACTGACCAGTAACTTCTTCCTCGTTGGCGTATCCTGCGCAACTGAAAGACCTCTGCGCAGTATAAAGCCCACCGTCACTCGTTAGTGATATGGATCTATCTGTAGTTTCAATAACCTCTGCCACTATCTAAATCCAATCGTAATATTAGATATCTTCTCGGTGTAACCTGCGATGCGATGTGTTTCAGCTCTGATATCGTACTGAATGTTTTTCATCTTCTCGTTCGCTTCTTGGACTGCCTTCAGACGATCCTCTCCTAGAGAGAACTGCATTGATCCAAACACCGTTGATGCCGTATCGGTCGTTGCGAGGTTTGCGATTTTGCTAAGTCGGCTACTTTCTTCTCTGCCTTTGGATATTTTTTCCTGTGATCGATCGATGATCTTATTCATAGCATCGATCTGATCTTCCAGCATCTTCCTTTGTGCTGCTTTGTGTTGCTCCGCCTCGGTTTGGCGTTGTGTCACCTCCAATATTTCTTTCCTAAGCCTGACTTCTTCCTTTAAAGCTTCTCTTGCCTCGTATGCTTTACCACCCACCTGCATCAGCTTTGCATCCGAGTCTACAAATTCCTTCATCAAGCGAGCTCTATCTTGCCGAATCTTCAGCAGAGCGCGCTCCTCTACGTTTGTCTCTTTTAGAAGTTCGAGTTCATCTCGAAGGCTTGCTGTTGCCGCCTTGCTTTTATCTGCTTGTCTAGACAGAGCGACTCGTTGTTTTACTCTCTCTAAGCGTGCCTCTTCCTGCGATAAGAGGTTTGCTGCGTGCTTTCTCGCTTTCTCCGCTTCACCAGTCCACTCCTCCCACCAACCAAATATAGTTCTCCCTGCCGTTCCGATGAGTGGGAGTTCACCTATCGCCAGACCTAGTTTGTGTACCTCCTCGCCCGCAGTTTGGATATCTCCAAAGGCAAGGGCTGCTACTGTAGACAAGGCTCGAAGTGGGACTTGGATATTTTCGACAGCGACGGAGACTAATCCGATAACTCCGGCTGTCTTAAGTGCGCCTTTCGCAAGCTTGGACATCCCCTTGGACATCCCAAGAAATCCCTTTTCTGCCTTATTTGTGGCTCCGCCAATCGCAACCTGAGATTCCGCAGACATCCTCCCAGTCGATGCCGCGACCATCTCCTCTGCTTTTTTAAGCTGTGCTTCGAGCTTGGCTACTCGTGCTTCAACATCTACTGTAATCTTACCTGCAGCCATACTGTGACCTCATCTGCTGATCTACAAATGCCCTGTGGTTTTCTGACCCAGCAGTCGGCTGTACTGCATCAAAGTGAGGCTGCAAAAGGATTCCTATCCAACCGATCGGGCAGTCGAGTACAAATCCCAATCCGGTCAACTTGATTGCCTGAGCGGCAAACGTCAGTATGTCTACTTCGTTGCCGCCTCCAGCTTTCCCACTGGTTCGTCCTCTTCTTGTTCTTCGTGACCCATACATCTAAGGGCAATATCGACAAGTTCGTGGCTTGGGATTTCTTCTACCCAGTCTTTGTTGCCGTCTGCAACATGGAGGATTAGTTCCTTGGCGTTCTTCACATTGAACACTTGACGAATCAGGTAGGAAGCCATCCCCTTTTCCTTTGCGAATGTCCTTAGTTGCTCAAACCTAGTTTCGGGAGAGGCTTTGGCATCATCAAGGTCTTGGAGCAAGTCGATCCTGCCCCTTTGGTAGAACGATTCGCAGAAGTAAACTGCTTCTGAAACCGTGAGCTGCCGCAGGTTTTTGATACCGCCTTCTGTTTCAATAAGGACTGGTGCTTTCAACATCAATGTGGCTCCTAAATGTGCCTCTGGGAATGAAATCATGCACGCAGCATATCTTTATTCGGTTGGAGTCGCAAATCGCTCCTACGGCACACCTGTATATCTACGACATGCTTGCGCCGATCCTCTGGGATCAGACCCATACACATAGCCGTTACTTTATTCTCTGTCATGTTTGGAGATGATCCAAACCGCTTTGTGGAACCGTCGGCAAAGGTAAATACACTTACCCAGTCGTTGCGAGTTATATCTCCTACTGGATTCATCAACTCTCCGCCCATGTAGCGTTTGGCACAACACCACCACTCATCTCAAAGTTAAAGGCGACCGTCGCATCGCCGTTCTTGTCTGACGAAATTGCGACGGAACTAATCACCACATCTGCGACAATAGTGCAGCCTGCCGCAACGGTAAATGTCGCAGCTGCACCATCACTGAAGTTGAGTGCTTCCATTGTCGTTAGACCGGGATCAGTATCAGCGACTCCGTAGGACATATGCCCGCCTGCCGAACCAGTAAAATCAATTACACCAAGCCTACGCCTTTTACCAGCGTCAGCAAAACCAGTGATATCCGTGGACACACGGCTAACGGTTCCTGACCATGTGTTGAATAATGCAGCGAAGTGATCTCCGAATGTTACGTTTCCGTCATTACCTGTGAGGTATGTAAGTGCCATTTTTACGTTCTCCTGCTGGTTGCTGTTAAGGTGGTTTCACTAATCATATACTTGTCTTCCAGACGTATCCCACCAATTGATCTCAACTGAAAATTCAAACGGTCGGCATTACCTACCCCAATATCGGCTGAATAGTATCGAAGTGCTGAAAGTGCATCTAGGATGCTTAGGTGGTATTCGGTTCCCTTTGTGTAGTCTGTGACCAGCATGACCACGAGAGTTGCCTGCACTATTTCCTTGTCATCGAAAGACCCATTGACATTTATCCCATCAAACGACCAGACCACAAAAGGAGTCTTGACGTTTTTAGGTCCAACAGTGTCGTATATCTGGCTGCTGACTAAGGTCGTAAAGTTGTCTGGCGAAGTGCCTGTCTTGCTAAACAGGGCAGTTTTAACCGCCTCGTGCATGGCTTCAATCATCCGTGCGGATCCATGTGACCGTCAATAAGTAGTCTTTCCAAGGTGCGAGAAATCTGCTTTTCTATAAGATACAGGTTTCTGTCAGACCAGTTCTGTGTCTCTTCAATGGCTGGCTTAACGTGCGGTCTTGGTCGCATGTGCTTGGTTCCGTACTCTAGATACATCCCGTATTTGATTGGGCTAGATCCCGATGGCGAGAAGTTTATCTTTTGTTCCATCCATGAAGAAAGCCCATCTCGTGTCTTGGATATGGGAGTCATAATTCCCCACGAACCGCGCAGCGTTCCCGTCTGAGTAGCAGGAGCTTCCCACGGTGCGCTGCTCCGAGTGGGTGCGCCTTTGTATTGCTTGCCGCCACCCTGTTGGCTCAGGATCTTCTTGATGATCCTTATGAACATGATCTGAATCATTTTCATGTGATCATATAGCACTCCAAGCACAGAGTCCTTGATCATTTTGCGCTCAAACTCGTAGTGAGCACTCATTCTGTCGCTGCCGCCGTATCAGTCTGCGCTTCAACAATCGTGTACGCAAGAGGTCCACTGGTTCGTCTGCCCGGATGCCTAATGTTGGTGATCTGGTACAGATCGTCGCCTATGATCAACCGATAATCTTCTTCTATCGTTTGATTGCCGGGGATGTAGATGGTTACGTTTTGCGATCCCTCCAAGCGGTCGTATTGGTTTTCAATAAACATACCGTTGTCGGACACATACCCCTTAACCGTCTTGCTTAATGAGTACGTGTACTTCTCTGTATTTACAGAATCCACCGAAGTCACGGGAGAATGTATTTGGATCGTTTGACCCAATGATTCGCAGAGGGATCGAATGCTCATTACCGAATATCCTTGTGCGGTTGAAGGACTTGGGATATTGACGCCAGCACCTCTACGCTAGGTCGCAACGAGTAGTTGTAATCTCCCAGTCCCTCACTTGAAACATTAGGATCGTGCTCGCGCATCGTAAAGATCTTGGCGACAAACTCCAATGCTGCCTGCTCGATATCGTCCGGGACTGAAGCATATCCAGCCTTGTACCAGACAAGTACACTTTGCCGAGTTCGAGGGAACCTGTTAACTGGCTCCTCATACTTTGAGAAGTGTGGAGAGCTTCTCAAATACACAATCCCCTTAACCGTATCCACCCTGTATTCGTTCTCCGCCTGTGGTGGGTACGTTAGGGTCACTCCAGTCGTTTTTGAATCCTGACCTTGGCTCTGATGAAGCCAGCGACTTGGAACATCCTTGGCAAGCGTTGTGGCACTCCAGCCTACGACAGATCCCAATGCTGTAACTATCTTTCCTGTCGTGGAGTAGTCAGTGTGTGTGAGGTCTAATGATGAAGTTACCACAGTCCCGTTGGAGGCTATACGGGTCAATGTAAGCGTTTCGTTTTCAACGCTCACGGTGGCGGCGAGATCTGGTGCAAGCCCCCCATTGATGGTCATGGCGTTCTGAACGCCGTATGCGACCAGTTTCGTGTAGATGATTGGGTTGTTGTCTAGACGGAGCTGCTTTTGACCAGTCCCATCGTGCCACTCGTAGTATTCCCGTGCCAGAAACTTGCGATCACAGTACGACTCGATCCAGTCTGAAGCGCGGTCAATGCAAGACTCCAAGATTGTGTCGTAGTCGGTATTTGATGTCGCGATGTTGAGATACGCTTTGGCGTTTACCAAAGACGTTAGAGCGTAGGTGTCTACAGCCACAATGACTCCTTCAACGAAATCGGGGATCGGCACATAAGTACCGATCCCCGCGATTCATCCACCACGAATCGGCTCGGTTAGAAACAACTCAGGCTCTAATCAACCCTGTGAAGCCACGGGTTGCCAGAACATCTGAATCGGCAACGCTTGCACGGCTCAGGATAGCAAACATACAGGAAAGGCATGTGCCTCCTGCTGTGTAACTAACCTGAAGAAAACGCTTCCGATTTGCAACGTCGATTTCAAAGCCATAGGTAACAGCATTGGTTCCATCGGGATCTGCGGAAGCCGTACCATCGACGTTCAACTGACTTGTCTCACCAAGCCCGAATACGCCGTTGTCGTTGCTGAATGCAGCGAAAGTACCACCAGAAGTATCACATTCTGTAATTTGCATTACAGAATAACCAGTAGCCATTACACCACCCATGAAAATAATTGTGGCGTAGTTATAGCCATTAGTGTCAAGTTCCGCTGAAACAGCAGATGCAGCACTCTGAGAAACTGGTGCCAAAAGTTGTACAAGTTTAACGTCTTGTGCAGGAATCATTAGGTTCTACTCCAATCAGAGGGTCAACATGACCATGCCCCCAGCGGTGGTTGCATCGCCAAGGTTGGTGTTTACGATATCGAACCTCTCGGTTCCACGAACCACGACCTCGTCCTGCTCAAAGGCATTGAGTGCCGAATCGCTGAATGAGATAGTGTTTGAACGACGATCGCCCATGTAACCGCACAAGCCTAGGTCACCAAAGAGGATAACCGGAGCTCCGTTGCCAGTTGTGTCAGCAGCAGCTGCCGTGGTCATAGCCGTTGTGAATACAACAGGATAACCAAACGCAGTAGTTCCGCCTACACCAGCAGCGATTTCGCGACCAGTCACGCCACCAGAGGCGTAGACCAAGCGTTCGATTGCAAGTGCGTAGACAGACTTGTGCATATACCACTTAGCGTTGGGAGTGTCTGCCCAATTTGGCAGTTTGCCCATCATGCAGTGGAGGTCTTCAAGGGCGATTGCTGCAATGGTTGCTGTGCCAGTATCACAGATACCGCCAGCAGGCATTGTAGTAGTAAGACCTTCGATGCCTCCATAGGTAGATGTACCATCTCCGATGAATCCGCACAAGTCTTCCTTGTACGCAAAGGCATAGGCGATTTCGCCAGCAATTGTGTCACCAAGGTTGATGAGGCTATCCTCGTTCAACTCGTTGGAGATGGTCGTGAGCACCATAAGTTTCTTCGCAATCAGGTTGATCTGAGAGAAAGACTGTTGGGACTCTGACCCAGCCTGCGCCTCGCCAACAAAGCTTGCAGTAACGGTTGTGTCTCGCCTTGGAATACGCTTGGTGTCAGATGCCATTGGCTCGACATGAGCGTTGGCTCTATAGACACCGTACAGTTCACGAAGGTTGACCAACTGATCACTGAACTCGTCAGGAACCAGATAACCACCAGCAGAGTTAACCGTTTCGAGTTGACCCTTTACCTGAATGCCATAGTCATTGCAGTAGTTCAAAGACTTCTGGTGACCCATGCATGCCATTGCCCAGCGACCGAATCGGTAGGCGTCACGTTCGGCGTTTTCGCCTTTGAAGTGCTTGATGCTACCGAACTTATGTCCGATTGTGTCGGTAACCCGCACAGCTTTCTTTCTTGATGTCATTGCGAGTTCCTTACGAACGATATCTGTGACCAGTGATTTGGCTGATTTCCCACCACGCCATGCTGTTCTGCCGTCTGGTCTAAGACGTGGCTTACCAGCAGCACTAGGCTTTCCACCAAGCCTGATACCGAGACGAAGCTTGGCTGCTTCTGCAGCATCATCGTCTTCAGCAACACCGTCACCATTTAGCTTTCGTCGTACCGTGTAACTCTTTCTGGGACGATCTTCATCGTCGTCATCTTCGAGTTCCAAGTCGACAGCTTCTTGGAGAATTTCATCTTCCATTGGCGCAGCTTCAAGAGCAGCTGCAACCTCTGGACCCACGCTAATTTCGACGTCCACGTCCTCGGCACCGATTGGGTTTCCCTCAGGATCGACAATGTCGACTTCCTTCAGGAATAGGGCTTTGGCTCGCGGAAATCCCGTTGTTCCTACATCGTCTAAGAGAGACTGGAGGTCTTCCCTCAGTTCATGCAGATTAATTGATTTTCGCATGTTTATCCGTCTTTGAGTTGACCACTCGGCTTTGCTCGGTCACCTGCTCGCGAAGCATCAGTTCGACCGTATTGTGCCATCGGCTAGTAGTAAATCTGACCTTTGTGACGAGCAACCTCTGCCCGCACAGTCAATTCTATCTCGGCTCTTTCTTTCTGTTCACTTGAATCCACAAGACCAACCAAGTGCCGTTTGCGTTTTGGAGTCAGGCTAATCTTATGGCTGCAAGCAGGCAATTCGATCCCTAAGAACTTCTTGACTAGCATACCATCCACCAAACCCTTGTCAACGGCTGCTATCAGTGCCTCCTGATTGGAGGGTAGTGGGGCGAGCGAGACTTCCAACAGCTTCCAGCGGTTGAACACACGCTTCACATGAGTGCCATACTTTGCCTTGTCGCCTCTTGTAGCGTTGCGCATACCTCCGTCCTCTGGAAGAAATCCAACGCTCACACCCCTAACTATCCCCTGCCGTACCAGTGCTTCTGCGAAGGATGGAAAGAACTCGCCTTGGTAGCCATCTGGTCTCTTGGCAAACTCAAGTGATCCAAGGACATGGTCGCTTTGCCTACTGAGGGATTTGACCTTACCAACGGGCTGAGCATAGTCATGGTTCCAGAACAGGACTGGGTTAGCCTCGTACTCGACCGCATTCATTCCCTGCGGGATAAGTACCTCGCCATCGCGGTCGATTGACTCTGTTGTAATCTTTGCTATCAGCTCGCCGCCAAAGTCTTCTTTAACGTCTGCCTTGAGTTGCTTCTTGTTCATTTGCCAACCTTTACTGGAACGGGCAATAGATCACATCGGCAATTTGGATGCAATGTCGGTCCATATATTGTTTCGTAGTTCAGTTTCATCCTGCCTCCTTTAGTTCCTATGAGCGTGTATCCGAGTTTGAGCTTCCTGTTGTTTCTAGCGTCTCTGAACGGTTCGCCTATGGGAACTGGCGGACTCTTTGCCACCATCGAACAGAACTCGCATGCGTTAGGAGACAGAAGCCACTCGTTTCCTTCAACCATCTCTGATGCCTTCCAACTCGTCACCTGCGCATCGACTTGAGCTCTACGGCTTTCTGTTCTGGCAATCATCATTGATCGCGCTCTTGTGCCTCGGTGCGGATCTCCCACCTTACCTGCCCATTCTCGGACTCTTTTGGCGAGTTCTCTCGGTGGCTCTCCCTTTTGGATTCCCTCTCCTAGCATGTCCCTTAGGTGTACGTTGAATGTCTTTCCAACCCCATCGGACAACTTGGCTACAGCTCTGTCTACTGCTTTTGATAGAGCAGCTTCAACAGCCTCTGCGGCAGCTTCGATTCGCTCTATATCAATACCACGTAAACTTCTCAGCTTTAGCATCGCGAGTTCTCCTCCCGATACATATCCAGCTGCGATCCAGTTGCGAGATGCCGCTGCAATTTCAGCTCTAAAAGCCGTTCCGGTCGCCTGTTTGACGATCTCCTTTGCTTGGCGAAGGAGTTCTGCCTTTCCAGCCTCCTCAAGCGAGACGAGTTCACCCTCAAGTTTTTTAAGCATCCGACGGAAAACTTTATCTACAGCATGGGAGAATCCCTGCGAAGGCAAGTCTTCACCAAACGGGTCAAAGCCTGACTGCTTGGTTATTGGCGGTTGTTCAAACCACACGTCTGTTTGGCTTCTAACTTTTGCCATTCATCCTCCACCAGTACCCGTGCCGCCTCCGCCTCCGCCTCCGACTCCTCCGCCCGGACTTCCACCAAGGCTGGGTCCACCCGCATAGCCGAACGCTGGTCCAATTCCAGAATCGTCGGGGTCTATGATTCCTTCTTTTACAAGAGTATCAATAACTTCCTTGAGATCTTCCTCTGGTACAGCACTCAGATCAAGATCGTCCAAGGGAATCTTTGCTTCTCGTGAACCCCAAAGAGCCAAGAACAAACCTAAATCTTGCCCGTCAATTACCCCATCGCCATTCAAGTCGCCGACTCCATCCTGTCCCCATCCGGCAAGCAACAGACCAAAATCTTGACCGTTTACTTTGCCATCACCGTTGAAGTCGCCGGGGATTCCGTCTCCGTTTCCTCTGTTTGCGCCTTCCCCTTGTTCTCGATTTGACACTCGGCTTTCTTCTAGTTCGTCGATATCGCCCACATTAATGTCAATTTTCTTTGTCTTAAGCTCAAGTTTGTATTTCATTTGTTCCTCAGTTTCAGGAGATTCTTTGGTGTCTTCATCGTCTTGACTTACAAAGTCAAGCCATTCGTTACGTGCCTCTTCGCTGTGATCCAGATGGTCGGATATTCGATTAGTCATCGACCTGCTCCAAGACGATTTTCATTCTCTCTCCAGTAGCCTTGCCATGCTCGATGCGAAAGTCGTAGAATGTGTAGTCGTAAGGAATAGCCTCGCCAGCGGCATCGTATTCGTTCATTCTTGTGCGCCAGTTTTGTACCCTCTTCTTTGGTCGCTGCCCGCTAACGCTGACCACTTTGTACTTGCCAGATGTTATGACCTCTTTCTGCCTGTTCCATGGTGACAGACTAGCGGCACGCAGACCTCTTGGGTTTTGTATCTCAAGAATGTAGCCGTTTGCAAGGTTGTCCCGTTTACCAAATCTTGGTCCAGTCGCCGTTGCAAACTCGGTTGCAATACTCGGATCTATTGAAGTCGATACGGGAACATCAAACTCAAAGTCATCCCCTGCCTTTACGTTTGCGAGCCACTCTCCAGTTTTCAAGTTGGGCAGGTTTCGTGGACCGTCTTCGTAGATATGATCGCTGTTCGGAAATCTTTGACCTCGGAACACTGGCTCGCCAACCTCGGGACTATTCTCTACCAATCGGGAGAAGCTTCCGATGATCCCATCCCTTGTGGTGGGTCCATATCCCGCATCTTCATTCAGATCCTGATCTTCAAACAACACCTTGTATTCTGACAAGGGACCCCTCAAGAGTGCGCCCTCAGTGTCTAAATCTATATCGTATGATTCTGGGTGAAGTTTGTACGAAGTCTTGCCGTCAAGTTGAGCACGTCTGCCTGTTTGGAAATGGTCGAACTGTCCCTGCGTGAATAGTTGCGCACCGATCAATGCTTCTCGCAACTCAGGGTTGTCCTTTGCTTCTTCCCATATCTTTCGACGCCATGCCGTTCCACCCTTTGCAGTCAAAGGTGCCTTTGCCATCAGATCCTTAGCCTTGTCTGACATTTTGATTGGACTACGGTTGGCAGCGCAGGTGTTTCCGACTTGAAAACCACCTCCCGGTCCACCACTCGCGCCACAATCCGCTCCCGCTTTGCGCAGGACAGCGAGCAGGTACTTGTGGGAATCCTCGACCGTATCGTCGGTTGATTCCTCTTCGTCAGCGACAGGCTCGATCTTGAAATCACTCAGTTGACCAAGGAATCGCTCTTTCAACTCGTCAATTTTCATATTCGAGTTCCACGACTTTTCCGAAGTCTGGGTCGATGAATTTGCCAGTGACTCGTAACCTTGCTTCTCTGGGCAATACATATTCCGACATCGTTGACGCTCCCCCCGACTCAATCGCTGTAGCGTCTGATTCATAATATCGATCCTCGATACCTGCTGCGATGCTTCCCTTTGGTGCCTTGATTTTGAACATCACTCCATCCTTGGTGTCAGCAAAGCCAAGAGCGGATTCTTTCCCCATGGCAAAGCCATGTGCGAATAGAGGATTGAGTGACGTTGACATATATCCTTCGTTAGACACATAACTGCCAACGGTCAGTTTGTCCCAGCGTTTGCTGTCATCCTGAACGCCTCTCCAAAGTGTTCGGTCTGCGCTTAAGCGAGAACGACTGAGCACGTTATCAAGGTCTTGTCTCACACGGGATTCAAGTTCGTTAAGATCTGCCTCGTACCCTTCTGCACGAAGCTTTTCATTGAACTGCTCGTAGAATCCTTCTGCCTGATACTGAACTATCGATTCGTATTCACTGTCAGACATTTCTGGCTTGTCTTCTGCAATGTGTGCCTGCATTTTATCTTCGTCGGCTTCAAACACATAGGTGTCTGGGTTTAGACGTGCACCGTAATCGTTGTCGGAAACGACATCTCGCTTTATCGGTTCTGTTCCACCTGATCCGCTCGCGCACGTATTACCTTGTGAAAACCCTCCGCCCACACCTCCGCTCGCACCACAGTCTGAAGCCTTCAGAAGAATAAAGTGCTTAGTTTCCTCGGCGTTTGATTCCTCTTCGACAACCTCCTCTGTCTCCTCGTCAGCGACAGCGATGATGTCGCCTTCTGTAAACCTGTATGCAAGCCCACTCATTTACTTCGTTCCAACGTAATAAACCACTTCACGTTCCCATCACCCCACTTGTCAACCCTCTCCTTTTCAGCCACACGCCATTTTGTATTTCTCGGAAGCAAGACTTCCGATTCATCGTGAGCAGACAGTGGCGCAATGTAAGCTCCCTCGTCTGTGCGAAACTTAAGAAGCATAGCTGTTTCCGTACCGTCAACATCCGTCCACTCTTCAAATCCCTTTGCTACATTCCACTCGGTAGAGGTTGAAATCATCGGCTTGATCTGAATAGTGTCGGATCGGTCAATTTGTTTCAGGATTGCTTTGATTTCTGTTCCATCGCATCCCCTGTAGACGGATGTGGTTTTCCCGTTCTTGAGAATCTTCCGATGAGTAATCTCATCTAACGATGCAACCCTCTTCTTGAACTCTCTGGTTTCTTGTGCATGCCATTCTTGGTAATCTGCCTTACCTTTTTCAGTGCCAAGATCGAAATCGTGTGAGTACGGCAGGTGTTCTTCGATATCGAAGGAACTGTCACGTTCGTGAGCTGCGTAGCCTTGGTGGTGGTTTGAGTAGTCTAAGATGGCTGCTTCGTGTTCTTCATTCTTGCCGACTGGTGTCGGTTCTACCGCTTCTCCTTCACTGTCAATAATCTGGTCAAGAATGTCGACGGAGTCTCCAGAATGGTCTCGACCTCCATCGGATTGGAAATCGGACTCATAATTATCAGCCTCGTCTCCTACAAGGACTTGCTTTCCAGAGCCATCGCCCGATGCGCACGTATTGCCGTGCGAGAAACCACCTTGTGGTCCACCGGATGCTCCGCAGTCCGACTGCTTAAGTAAAAGAACGTAAGTCATGTGCCTCGGAAATAGTTCCTTAACTTTTCTCCCCATGAAATCTGATAATCATGGTCATTTGGTTTCATCTTTGGCAGGTCGCGGTTTATCATCGCATCTTCAATGTATGTGTGAACTTTATCTGCCAATTCTTCTGCTT
>TARA_R110001583_G_scaffold58208_5_pt1 | contig 15969 bp, 12 predicted proteins | sample TARA_R110001583 | Tara Oceans TARA_R110001583 (sample SAMEA4398432) | marine metagenome | biome: Polar Biome; feature: [MES] marine water layer (ENVO:01000295) within the mesopelagic zone...; material: water (ENVO:00002006), including particulate matter (ENVO:01000060) such as...... | reverse complement strand
ACCGGCATTATCAGCGTTGTTAAATCGATTATTATTATTTTGTCTTTTTATCGTTTTTATAATCCAAAGAGCAATTTCTTTTTGATGGCTTTTTAGTGCTGTCAAAAGTGCGGTGTTTTTTGAAATATTATTTGGAACAAAAGTAAGTAATGCACCTTGCTGGCATAGTTTGATGACGTTGGCTAATGAGCCACTTTTAATCGCTTTGATCAAATTATTTTGTAATTGCTTTGATGTAATTAAATTGTTATTACTTATAAATAAAGAATCATAAAGCTGTTTTGCTTTGATATTCCCTTGATTTTGCGATAAAGCTAAAAATTCTTTAGCTTTATCTAAATTTTTTGTTAATCCTTTACCTTGTGCATAAAGGGATCCAAGTAAATAACTGGCTTTTTTATTGTTTTTTGATGCTTGCAGTAACCAATGCTCAGCTTTTTTTGTTGATTTATCGACTGAGTTACCCTGTAAATATAACAAGGCCAGTTGATATTGAGCTTGGCTATTGCCTTGTTCGGCTAACGTTATTATCTCAGGAAGGGCTTGCTGAAATTGGCCGGTAAGTAACAGTTGTTTAATTGAAATAGGTAAGTTGTTATCTTGAGCCAGTTCTTTAGCAAATGCGCTAGTGAAAGTGATAGTAATAGCACTGATTAATAGGATAAAATATAATATTTTCAATCTATTCAGTCCCATATTTGGTTGCTACCATAATGCCTGTTTTTTTCAAAAAAGGCGTTGGTAATACACCACCAGCACAGACAATTACCACGCTATTCTCTATCGTGGTTATCTTACCTTCAATCGTTAACTGTACATTGTCGATACTGATCCGGTTAACTTGTGAACTCATAAATAACTGTAACGCACCACAGGCGACTAGTGTATCTACCCTTGCTCTGTTTTTAGCTTTTGCACGACCAAAACTATCGCTTCGATAAGAAATACTGACACGACAAAGGCCTAATTCAGCAATACTACAAGCGGCTTCAAGGGCACTATCTCCACCACCTACAATCAGTACATCTTCGTCTTTATATTGCTCAGCATCAATAAGCCGGTAAACAACTTTTGTTTGTTCTTCACCTTTAACACCTAGCTTTCTTGGCGTTCCTCGTCGGCCTATCGCTAATAAAATACTTTTGGTTTTATAGATTTGTTCACTACTGGTTAAGCGTAGGTATCCCTGTTGATCGGGTGTAATATCTAACATGGTTTCATTTTGATTGATTTTTAAGTCATGCTTGTCTATAAGTTCTAACCAAAACGTGAGTAATTTTTCTTTTGAGACTTCACCAAACTTCACTCTACCAACAATGGGCATATTAGCAGGGGAGGTCATTACTAGTTTGCCACGAGGAAAATGACTGACTGTGCCGCCAGCAACCTCTTGATCAATGGTGACGATATTAAGTTGTTTCTCTTTAGCGCCAAGCATGGCACTTAACCCGGCAGGGCCCGCTCCTACGATAACGCAATCTAATATTGAAGGGTCAAATTTGGGTTGTTTAGCAACATAATTAGCAATTGAATTCATAGATTGGCGGCCTTGTTCTATGGCATTTTTTATTAATCCCATACCACCCAGTTCACCGGCAATAAATATTCCTGGAATATTAGTTTGAAAATCTGATGTTAACTCGGGGATATCAACCCCACGAGTCTCACTCCCAAAAACCAAGGTAATTGCACTTTGTGGGCAAGACGTTTTACAAGCACCGTGGCCGATACAATTAGCGGGATTGATTAAATCAGCATGTCGGTCAATCAGCCCTAACACATTTTGCTCAGGACAAGCACTGATGCAAGAAGCGCAGCCTAAACATTTCAGTGGGTCGATGATTGGGTGCAGGCTAGCAGGCTCAGTTAAGCCGTCACTCTTAGCTTGCGCTAAAAAATCTTTACTGATGCGATGCTGTTTTTTTCGTTTATAAAGGTAACATGCTAATATCAATAACAGTGGCGTTAAATAAATTAGTGTTACTATTATTTCTTGGTTCATAATAAGTGCCCTGAATTACTAATAAACTACTACTTTTTCTTTGCTGATTTTTTTTCAATTTTAGCTATTAAAGAATTAATATCTGTTTTTCTATATTCATCCGCTGTATACATAACGGGTGAATTTTTTGCTGTAAGCAAATGTTGCTTTGCTTTATCGTATTTATGTTGGTCGTACAACAATTCACCGTAAAAGTAATTTACGTCTATACCCTTAGGATCTAATTGTAGTGCTTTTTCTAAATATTTTTTAGCATCCTCATCATCGCCAAAACTAATCGGCCAACCAGGCACTTTATGATAGAGAGTACCAAGGCTAGTATAAGCAGAGCCGGCTAATACATTGCCATCTATGGCTATCGCTTTCTCTAACGATTTTTTTGCATCCTTGACTAAAGATAAGGCGCCAAATCCCCCTTTAACACCGGCAAAACTAGATTGAATTATGCCACGCCATACCCATACTTCCGCTTTATCTGAAAAACTCTTGGTAAAGGTAATTGATTGTTTATCAAGTTGTTCAAATGCTCGTTCTTGTTCATCACCACTTAACGTATAGTTTACAATGCCCCATTGTTGGTGAAGTGCTTGTAGTGATGTTGTAAAATTTTCTTCAACGGTTTGTCCAATGCTTATTGTGGTGATAAAATAGGTTAATAACACGGCGTATTTAGTTAAAAATTTCATTGTTATTTTCCTTCTGTAAATTTTAAAATGGTAGGCAAGTTTTTCTTAATGGATGAATCAACCAATTCCGGAAATAAGCCATTTATTCGGGCAAATAGCTTCTCTGGCCAACCAATAGACTTTCGATTACTTTTGCCACTGAGTAACTGAATTAAAGATTTAGCGACGACTTCTGGTGGATCCATTTTACTGCCCATCGCCTTATTCATGGCAACCGCGTCAGGGCTATTACTATCAGTATTAGTTGCTCTGGGTGCTAAATAACAGACCCTAACATCACTGTTATAAAATTCTCTATTTAACGATTCAGTAAACCCTCGTAGACCAAATTTACTTGCACAATAAACGCTGTAGCCAGGGAAGCCTATTGAGCCTAAAGCTGAACCGATATTAACTACTGTTGCGTGACAGAAATTTTTTGCTTGTAAAAAATCATAAGTGAACTGCATAGTAGCAATAAGGTTTACGCTGATTATTTCACTAATTTCATGTTCAGCTAAGTTACTAAAATTATTGAATGATGAAACTCCTGCATTATTGATCAACAACGTTACTGGCGCGGATAAAAAAGCTTGCTTGAGTATATAGGCTCGGTCATCAGTATGAGTAATATCACCCACCGCAATTTCATGTGGCGCTGCACCATTTACGCAAGGGAGTTGTTCACGTAAAGTTGCAAGCTTTTGCTCATTTCTACCCTGTAGAACAAGTGAATATCCTTGGGTGGCTAATTCGAAAGCAATCGCTTTACCAATACCACCAGTAGCACCAGTTAATAGACATTTAGATGATGTTTTCATTACTCATTCTCACTAGTTTGACGTTTGTAAATGGTTTGAATATAACTGGCTGATTTCTTTGTTATAGTGCTGTGCTATTGCTGATCTTTTCGGGCGGCCGTTTGAGGTAACTAAACCGTCAATAAATGTCATCGGCTGAGGTAAAAAAATAAAACCGTGTATTTGGGCATAAACGGGTAAGGTTTTATTTAATTCGGTTAGCGCAAGTTGGATTTTATCACGTGAGATATCTGCAGATAACGGCACGAGAATAGCAATGCAAAAAGGCTTACTGTCGCCAAACACAATCGCTTGTCGAAACAGTCCGGTTGCGGTTAATTCTGACTCAAGCCATTCAGGTGAAATATTTCGTCCATAAGAATTGATGATCAGGCTTTTTGTACGACCTTTTATTTCGAGGTTGCCATTTACTATAGTGACTAAATCACCAGTGGCGACTTTGTCCTGATACCATGAATCAGGTAGTTCTAAATAACCGAGAAATGAATTACCGATAACGATCAGTTCACCATTAATGATTTCGGTAGACAAATGCTCAAGAACCTCTCCAACCCCAGTGGTATTGGCCGTACTTTTACTATTGATACTTACAACAGAGCCACATTCAGATAAACCATAGCCTTGATAAACGGGTAACCCTATTAGTTTTGCTTGTGTGATCAGCTTTTCTGATACTTTGCTACCGCCAACGGCAATAAATTCTAATTCTTTCGGGGGCTGCCAACCTTTTCTTATGCCTAGTAATAGTACTTGCAGTAATTCAGGGACTAAAATGAGTGTTTGCGGTTTACTGATGGAAATAATATTAAGTAGTTTATTTAGGTTCGTTAGCTCTGCGCCGTTAAAGCCTCGCTCGACATCACTGATAATCCAAATAGTGCCGCCAGAAAGTAACGGTGCGTAAACGCCAGCAATATTTTCTAATAAGGTGGCAAAAGACAATAAACATAAATGAACAGGTGCGTCGATTGCTATTTTTTTAACCAAAGCATTGGCAACATTTAATTGATTTTCAATACTAAGGCAAACCCCTTTCGGCTCACCAGTAGAGCCTGAAGTAAATGTTATTTTACTTGTGTTTTGCGGAATATTAGCCAGTTTTTTACCAGCTAGTTTGAATACTTTAAATTCAGCAATAGGCGAAACGAGTGCCTGTTTTGTTATTAATAGGTCTTGTTGGAAAGTTTGATCTGCAAACAATAGGGTTGGCTGTACTGAATCAAGTAAATGTATTATTTGATGACTAGAAAAGAACGCGGGTACCGGTGTAAAAATTATGTTCGCAGTTTGACAGGCTAGATCAACTATTAACCACTGAGGTTTATTCTCACCAAACAAGGCGACAGATTTAATGTCATTCAATACTAACCAATCGGACAGATCATTTACCTGTGTAATAAGCGCTTGATACGTTATAGCGCTATCAAGTGTTTGCAACGCAATACGTTCAGGTGGAAATTGAGATAATTGGTCAATTAGCATGTGTTCGTCTTTGGTTCTATTAACATTATAAAGTTTCCTCTGCGTTGATGAGGTTACTATATTTAATTAACCTTAATGTAAACTTAACGGTTAAAAACTTTTTAACGAGGCATCAGCGAAATTGACGGGTTAAGTCACTATATATTGATATAGAGCAATGCTAATGCGTTGAGTCGATTCAATAAAAACACGTTCTTTTTACTTTCAGCTTTCCACTTTAAATTTAAGACGTTAGACTTTACCCATACCTGAATAAGTCATTGGATAGTTATGGCGGATATTGCCGATAAACAGCACACCATAAAGCGAGTTGATAAAGTGGTCTATACTCGAAATCATAAAAGTAATCGAGTGATTGCTCGCGATAGCGTTGTCACCGAGCAACCGTTACAAATCAATTTGCATTGGTACAAGGACGACGAAGGCACTGAAACAAAAGTGTTTGCTATTACTATGCGCTCTTTAGGGGATGATAAGTATTTGATCCTTGGCTTGTTATTTAGTGAAGGTGTGATAAAAAGTTATCGGGATATAGAAAGTATTAGTCTTGATAGCAGTGAAGAAAACTCTAATGGAAATAGTTGGCAAGTACATCTAGCCAAAGGAAAGCAACCAAAGCTAACTTCGATTGAACGCTTTCAGGCCACGTATTCAAGTTGTGGTTTATGCGGTTCAACGTCATTAAAAGCCCTAGAAATTAAAAACCCGCCTAATTTATTGACTTTAACTGGCAACTTACAATTCAGCTCACAGCATGTTTATACGCTAAGTGACAAAATGCGAACCAAACAACCCTTATTTGATCTCACCGGTGGCATACATGGAGCGGCATTATTTAACCAACAAGCGGAGTTATTAACTGTTTTTGAAGATATTGGCCGACATAACGCGGTGGATAAACTTATCGGTCAACGGCTAGTGGAACAATCCTCATTGCAAAGTAATAAAATGTTAATTATGTTGGTCAGTGGTCGGGTAAGTTTTGAAATAGTACAAAAAGCGGTTATGGCGGGGATCAGTATTTTAGTCTCCGTTGGCGCTCCCTCTGAATTAGCCATTAAAGCGGCGCAACGGTTTGAATTAACCTTGATAGGGTTTGCTAAGACTGACTCCTTTAATCTGTATCATGGTGATTGGCGGATAAAATCTTAAACAGCAATCTTAAACAGTAATATGAGTAAAGGCTTAAACAACAATATCAGCAAAGGTTGCGCGACATATTTTAGCTAAATCTTCTGGTGATAGCTGTATTTCTAAGCCGCGTTTACCGCCGCTAACAAAAATATCAGTAAAGTGCTGTGCGCTTTTATCGATAATCGTGGTTAATGACTTCTTTTGACCTAAGGGACTTACGCCGCCTAAAACATAGCCAGTTGTCACTTCAACACGATGTCCATCAGCCATTTTTACTTTTTTCACTTTTAGGGTTTTTGCGATGGCTTTTAAGTTCAATTTAAACATAACAGGCACTATCGCAACGACTAATTGATTTGTGTCGGTGCAGATCACAAGTGTTTTAAATACTTGCGCTGCATTGAGGGATAATTTTTCTACCGCCTCAACACCAAATGAGAGGGCACTAGTATCATGCTGATATTGATGTGTTTTGAACGTTATTTTTTGTTTTTTAAGTTGTCTAATTGCCGGTGTCATTACGGTTTCCATTCCTTAAATAGTGATAATATTTAATGGTTTAATCATCCTAATGAGTTAGAATTATCAACCAATTATTTCCCTAAGATGCTCTGTAGCTTTTATGCGTATTATTCACACTTCTGATTGGCATTTAGGTCAATATTTCTATGGTAAAAGCCGAGCAAATGAACATCAGCAATTTTTAACCTGGTTGTTAACACAAGTTAAAAGTCATGACATTGATGCGATTATAGTTGCCGGTGATATTTTTGATACCGCCACACCGCCAAGTTATGCGAGGCAAATGTATTTTAATTTTATTAGTGAAATACAATCACTTAATTGCCAGCTAGTTATTTTAGCAGGTAATCATGATTCTGTAAGTATGTTGGCGGAATCAAAAGACTTATTAAGCGCTTTATCTACTCGCGTGATCGCGAATGTAAATGATCTTGATAACAATGAAAACTTAGCGGAACAAGTCTTTATTTTAAAGAATAGTCATAACGAACCTAAAGCAGTGATTTGTGCGGTGCCATTTATTCGGCCTCGCGATGTGATTAAAAGCCAACAGGGACAATCCGCCAGTGATAAATCATTAAGTTTGCAGCAAGCCATTGTTAATCATTACCAAGCCTTATTTGAACAGGCTCAGCAATTAGTAAAGGAGAGTAAGCTTAAGCTACCTATTATTGCTACCGGACACCTAACCGCTTTAGGGGTAACTAGCTCTGATTCAGTGCGAGATATTTATATTGGCACATTAGAGGCGCTGCCAAGCAATGCTTTTCCTGCGGCTGATTATATCGCCTTAGGCCATATTCATCGTGCGCAAAAAGTGGGTAAAACTGAACATATTCGTTATTGTGGCTCGCCTATCGCGTTAAGCTTTGATGAGGCAAAACAAAGTAAACGGGTATTGTTGGTTGATTTTGACAGCAATCATTTAACCTCAGTCACTGATCTTATCGTGCCATGCTTTCAACCATTGGCCATGGTCAAAACGTCATTACATGAACTTAGCCAAGCAGTTGAAACGTTACTGGCAGAGTTAAACCTTAGCTCAGAAAATAGCAAAAAATTGTGGCTAGACATTGAACTCACCGATAGTGATCGTTTAAGTGATTTACAGTCAAGAATAGAAACACTGGTCAAAGATTTTCCTGTTGAGATATTACTCGTCAGACGCGCTAAACAAGTACGCCAGCAGTTAATTGCAGCACAACAAGACAATAGCACCTTAAGTGAACTTACCCTGGATGACGTATTTTCCTCACGTTTAGATCAAGAAGAATACTTTAACCCGAAAGATGAAAAGGCCAATGTGGTTGATAGTAATGAATCTCAACCTGAGGCTGGCGTTGAAACAGATATTGACAAAAGCACTGAGGAAAAGAAAATTGATGAACATAAAAAAAGACTGCAATCCTTGTTTAAGCAAACGGTAGCGCAAGTTTTAGCGAAGGGAAGTGCTCGATGAAAATATTACGATTGCGGTTTGAGAATATTAATGCATTGAAAAATGCTTGGCTATTAGATTTCACCAAAACACCTTTTGATACTAATGGTTTGTTTGCAATAACAGGGGCAACAGGAGCAGGGAAAACCAGTATTCTCGATGCTATTTGTTTAGCGTTGTACCATGAAACACCTCGGATAAAAGTATCAGCAAGTCAGAATCAGTTAATGACACGATATACCGCTAACTGCATGGCCGAAGTTGAATTTGAAGTGAAAGGACAAGTATACCGTGCCTTTTGGAGTCAAAAACGGGCACGCAATAAAGTTGATGGCAATTTATTAGCACCGGTAGCACAACTGTCTTTATTGGGTGCTGTTCATGAAGATTCTAGTGGCACTATTATTGCGGAAAAGCTAAAAGACGTCAAAGATAAAATAGCGCAAATTACCGGGTTAAACTTTGGCCGCTTTACTAAATCAATGATGCTGTCACAAGGTGAGTTTGCCGCATTCTTAAATGCACAACCGAATGATAGAGCACAGCTATTAGAGCAATTAACCGGGACAGAAATTTACGGGGATATCTCGAAACAAGTTTTTGAAAATCATAAAGCCGCTGAAAACTCGTTGCAACTTTTACAAGCGCAAGCACAAGGCGTTAGTTTGTTAGCTCAAGACGAGTTGGCTGCTTTAAAAGAACAAGTTACTGATTGTGAACAAACCAGCGATCAAATCGTACTAGAGCAAGCAAGCTTATCCGCCTTAAAAAACTGTCAATTATTAACGATTGGGCAAGGTAAACTTTTAACACAAGTTGATGAGCTATCAGCGCAAAATAAGCAAGCTAAGCACCAAGTTGTAACAAGCCAATTACTTATTGATGAACACTTAACGGCTCAAAATAAACAGCAAATTCAGTTTCAACGCATTGAAAATAAACTTATTGATGACATCATTCCCCTTGATAGTGACATTGCTCATATTACTGCGCAATTGACTAATCTGGGTGAACAAGTGAATACACAAAAAAATGTGTTAATAAGTTCACAAGAAAAGCAACAGCAAACACAAACGCAACAACAACGATTAACCGCACAAATTTCAGAAATACAACACTACCTAACGGCAAATAATGTGCTGGTTAGCGTTAAAGCAAAATTGCCGTTGTGGGGTAGCCAAGTTAACCAATTAGGTCAACTTAAGTCTACTGTTGCAGTAAAAAATCAACAGTTAGCTTCAGCACAAGGGTTGATTGAGCAATGCCTTGTTGAGCAAAATCAACAACAAACCTTACTGACAGAAAGTTTGCAACAACAACAAGTGCTGCAACAAAAAATCAATGCGTTTGAGTTACAACATAAGCAATTGGTTGGGCAATATAGTCCTTTATTAGGTCAAATAGCGCTTGAACCGGTTAACGGTGAAATAACAACTGACGCGTTAAGTGCAAAAGTACATAATGGGCAAAATCAGCAAGCGAGTTATGCTCAAGCATTACAACTGTCTAAACGTTATTGCAGGTTATCACTTGAACAAGAAAAGTTAGTTAGCCAAAAACAACAATCGACTTCAGAACTTTTAACTAATAGTAAACAATTAGTCGATTTACGTAAGCAATATACGGTACTTAAGCAACAAAAGAGCGATATAGAAACGTTAATCGCTCAACAACAAACGATTATGGCGCTTAGTGAGCATAGAGCTAATTTACAAGCCGAACAGCCTTGCCCCTTATGTGGCTCTTTAGACCATCCTGCGATCACACAATATCAAGCTATTAACCTTGATGAACACCAACAGCGCTTGCAGAATGTAACCGCTGAGTTAGAACGTACTGAAGCTCAGGGCAATGAATTACGTAGTCACGAAAGCCAGTTAAATAACACTTTACAAGCCAATCAAGAGAGTGAACAAAAAATAGCGATAGAACAAGCCGAGTTGTTAACAGGTTTTACGCAATTGGCGCTGCCAGCATCACTTAACTTAGTGTTATCTAACACTGATGTGATAGAGCAAACTTACGATAAAACACGCTTGCAAGTAGAGCAGCTTAAGCAATTTTACGCTGAAGTGAGCGAAAGTAATCAACAAAGTTTAGCCACAAATAATCAATTACAGCAAGTGAATCAAACGATCGATAAAGCACAAAATCAAGCGGCATTAATACAAGAAAAAATAAAGTTCAGTCAACGTGACAGTGCGGAACAAAGTAACGGGCTAAATCAGTTACAAATTGATGTGAGTCAGATTGAAAAAATGTTGATAGAAGATATTACAACGATGCAAATTAGTGGTTTATTAACTGAAAAAACTAACAGCACAGAATTGTTTAATTCAAGTGTTTGGCTACAAGAACTTGATCAAAAGGTGACTTTATTTGAGCAAGCTTCCGCAAAATTAGCACCACTTTCAACTGAGTTATCCACCGTTGAAAAAGCCGATGTTTTAGTGATTGAACAGGTTAAGCAAGCCACAAGCCAATTAGCAACCCTAGCACAACAATCCACAACACTAAATAAACAATTGCAATTAAAGCTAAAGTTACGTGTTACTTGTTTTACTGATTTAGGTTATGTCGATAAAGACAATCAATCAACTGATTTTATTAGAGAATACATCAAAAAAGAAGAAGCAGAGCTGAAAGTTAAGTTATCAAAATCACAAATAGCACACCAAACGAATGAAGCTCATTCACAGCAACTCTTAGGGCAAGAAAAACGAGCAAAAGAGCAACTAAATGATATTATAAAAGAAATAGAACAAGCTGATGCGCTAGTTAAAATATCAATAGAAAAGAGTCAAGGAGATTTAAAGAAACTACAAACAGTTGAGTTGCCAGAACTAGAAATACAACTGCAAATCTTGACGGATAAACTAAAACAAATTCAATTGCAGATTGGGCAACATCAACAATCGATTAACGCGGATAAAAAAAATAAAACTAAGCAGCAAGGCCTCTTAACTCAAATAGAAAATGAGCAAAATTCATTAGATGATTTAGCCTATTTAACCCGTTTGATCGGCTCAGCGGATGGCGCTAAATTTAGGCGCTTTGCCCAAGGTTTAACACTCAATCATTTAGTGTATTTAGCTAACGAGCAACTTAATAAACTCGATGGTCGCTATCAATTACAGTGTCAGGAAAATGAAACCTTAAGTTTATCTGTACTTGATACTTGGCAAGGGGATAGCGTTCGCGACACTAAAACGCTTTCTGGCGGCGAAAGCTTTCTAGTCAGTTTAGCCTTGGCGCTAGCTCTGTCAGATTTGGTGAGCAGTAAAACCAGTATTGATTCACTGTTTTTAGATGAAGGCTTCGGTACATTAGACAACGATACCTTAGAGATTGCTTTAGACGCGTTAGATAACTTAAATGCTAGTGGCAAGATGATTGGTATCATTAGCCATGTTGAAGCTTTAAAAGAGCGCATAGCGGTTCAAATCAAGGTAGAAAAACAAAGTGGCTTAGGTGTCAGCGTATTAGACAAACAATTTGCGGTGTAACATCCATCTTGTCGCTGTATTGTGTAATTTAGGCGTCAAAAGTACTCATTGACTAACGTCAACTCCGTGCTTTTTTCTTTAAATTAAACCATACAACTTAAAGCTGAACGTTACTTTGAAAATCACTTTGCAAGTAACATTAGGAATTAAGAGCAATAGTATTAACTCGTACAAAAAATAATTAGGATAGTAGCTGTGGAAATTTGGATTTATTTCACTTTACTTGCTGCAACGATGCAAGCCGTGCGTACAGCAGGTCAGAAACAACTTTCTGAAAAGCTAAATGCCATGGCAACGACTGCGGTTAGATATGTGTATGCGCTGCCGTTTGCCTGGGCCTATTTAGGCTGGATGCTATCATTTAAAGGCATACAAGCACCGACACTCAACAACGAATTCTTAGTTTACGCGCTGATTGCTTGTGTGACGCAGATTATCGGTACGGTTTGTTTAGTCGCGGCATTTCGGTACAAAAATTTTGCGGTGGCCACTAGCTTAGCTAAAACGGAAGCTATTCAAGTGGCGGTTGTCGGCGCGCTATTATTTGCTGCACCTTTAAGTTTTATGGGCTGGTTTAGCGTTATCGTCGGCGTTGTTGGCGTATTTTTAGTCTCAAAAGTAAAATTTAACTTTCGTCATGCGATGGTAGGATCTGACGCAATGACTGGTTTATCTTTTGGTTTAGGGGCAGGGCTAGGCTTAGCAATAACCACCTTATTGATAAGAGAGTCTAGCTTGGCGCTTAACACCGACTTAATGGTAAGCGCCGCAGTGACCCTCGTGTTTATGATCACGGTGCAAACGTTTATCTCACTTGCCTATGTGTATTTTCAAGATAAGTCACAATTAGGGTTAATGTTAAAACATTGGCGTTTATGCCTCTTTGTTGGGATAACAAGTGTTTTAGGCTCTATTGGCTGGTTTACGGGGGCAAGCTTTCAAACAGCAGCCTACGTTAAAGCACTTGGACAAGTTGAGTTCTTTATCACGCTAGCCTTAATCTATCGTTTGTTTAAAGAAAAAATAACCGCTATTGAATATTTGGGTATGTTTTTCATTATTCTAAGCGTAGTTATTTTGCTTTTGTGGGCGTAGATAGATTAAACTGCGGGCAATACCAATAGTTTAAAATTCAAAGAGAATAAAATGAAAATCACCGATAAAACCGTTGTTCAGTTTCATTACGTGTTAAAAGATGAAGCCGGTAAAGAATTAGAATCATCTCATGGCAGTGAGCCTCTTGCCTATTTACATGGCGCCAACAACACGTTAGTTGGCTTAGAAAACGCATTAAAAGATAAAGAAGTAGGTGATAAGTTTAGCGTTACATTACAGCCTGAAGATGCTTATGGTGAACGCCAAGAAGACATGGTACAACGCGTACCAGCAAAACATTTAGAAGGTTTACCAAGCAAAAATGCTAAATGGAAAGCAGGTATGATTGGTGTTGTTCATACTGAGCAAGGCCAACGTCAAGTAACGGTAGTTAAAACAGGTAAGTTCATGGTAACAGTGGATATTAACCCGCCACTTGCAGGTAAAGTATTAACTTTTGATATTGAAGTGCTTGATGTTCGTGCTGCAACTGATGAAGAAGTGACACATGGCCATGCCCATGGTGTTGGTGGTCATCATCACTAAATCTATTAGATAAGTCTATTAGGTAAGTCTATTTAAGATTATTGCGTGTTATTTCGTTAAAGATTAATAAGTGATACTTTGATAAATGGGTCGATATTGGTGTTATCAATATCGACTTTTAATTTTAATAGATAGTAATATCAATCACTTCTATGCAGGTTAATCCTTGCACTTGCCATTGAATATTCAAATCATATAAATTCATACCATAAATTTTATCATCATCCTTCCCTTGCTTGTAAGCAGGTCGGGGATCTTGCGCCAATACTTGTTCAATAAATAAGGCTAAGTCGGGATAATTGTGACTGTGTTTTGCCAACGCTATTTTGGCGTGTTCGTTAAACGTTACCTGCAAATCAGATGACGGTTGAGTTTGAGCAAAACCCGCGTTAGCGTGAGGTATGGAATCAGAGTAGGGCACGTAAGGCTTTATATCAACAATCGGGGTTTTATCTAATAAATCGATTGCTGAAATATGCAGTATCACCTGTTGATTTTCTATGTCTATCGCATCTAACTTGACCACGGACATGCCAATAGGGTTTGGCCTAAAGGTAGAGCGAGTTGCCAGCACGCCTATTTTTTTATTACCGCCTAAACGTGGCGGTCTCACTAAGGGTTTCCAACCTTGCTCTTGAGTACCGTGAAATACAAACAAGACCCAAATATGGCTAAATTGTGCTAGCTCTCTAACCAACTCGGGATTATTAGCGTCACCGGTAAGCGTTATAGTCCCTTTTGCTGAGCTAACTAAACCGGGTTGACGTGGTATAGCAAATTTCTCTTTATAAGGTGAATTCACTCGACCAATAATATTAAATTCAACACTGTTATTTACATCGGCTGTATTCATCGTTTTTTATATTTAATCTTTAGTCGGTGATTCAACTGCAAATGCTTTTGCGTAACAAATAACAATGGCGTGACACTGTTGAGCCTCATTGCTGTTGTTAAGTTTAGCTAATTGCTCTGATGTTAATAATGCACAGCCGGTAAAGACAACAGCATTGGCTTGTTGTTTAAATGCTTGGCGTCTAGCTTGCGTTCTCGCGTTAATTTCATCTGGTGCAGCATGGTGTGGTTTTATCTGGCAATCTTGCCCTTCAACGACACCAATATAGTTATGGTGTGTTTTAATGTCTTTCTCTTGCGTATAAATTTCTACCTGAGCAGCGGAAAAATAGTGTGTAAAGTCGCTTTTATCTATGTTAGTTGCGACATAATTATTACTACAACTTGTGATCATCATTGCGAGGATGATGATTAAACTTGTTTTCAACATGACTAAGCTCACCTCATTTCCATAACGGGACAGTTTTATAAAAAAAGGCATCGTTTATCGCGATACCTTTTTCTGTTTAAATATGTTTGAAAAATTACGTTAAAATATACTTATTTTACTCGCATACCCGCTATAGCGCCATCATCAGGGTTTAAAATCCATAAGTCCTTTCCACCTGGGCCTGCGGCTAACACCATGCCTTCTGACATGCCAAAACGCATTTTACGTGGTGCTAAGTTGGCAACCATTACGGTATGTTTACCAATTAAATCTTCCGGCTGATAGGCTGATTTTATTCCAGCAAATACTTGACGAGTTTCACTGCCTTCTTCATCTAACGACAGCGTTAATTTTAGCAATTTATCTGCTTTTTCAACGTGCTCTGCGTTAACTATTTTAGCAATGCGCAAGTCAATTTTAGCAAAATCATCAAATTGAATTTCTTCAGAGATTGGATCTTCAGCCAATGGGTTCGCTAGGGCGGCAGAGTTATCAACTACTTTTTCCGCTTTCTTTTTCTTAGCAGGTTTTGCCGTTTCTTCAGGTGCAGCGCCCCCTAAGCTATCTTTTGACGCTTCAGTCATCGCATTAACTTTATCCATATCGACACGCTGTAATAAGGCTTTAAACTTATTTATTTTGTGATTGGTTAATAGCGTTTTATGGCCTTCCCAAATTAATTCGTCATTTAAAAATGCTGCTGTGCTATCAGCTAATACCGGAAGCACCGGTTTTAAATAAATCATTAACGTGCGGAACATATTAATACCAAGAGAACAAATATCTTGTACCTCTTGCTGCTTAGTTTCATCTTTGATTAATTGCCACGGTTCTTTTATCGCAATGTATTCATTTACTTTGTCGGCAAGTGCCATAATTTCACGCATGCCACGGCCAAAATCACGTGATTCATAATGAGCAGCAATACTATCACCCGCAGCCATTACTTCATTAGCAAGTTCTTGGTTATCAATATTTGTAGATAACATGCCATCAAAGCGTTTAGTGATAAAACTGGCACAACGTGAGGCGATGTTAACGACTTTACCAACAAGGTCTGAATTAACGCGTTGAGCGAAATCTTCAAGGTTTAAATCTAAATCATCAATTTTGTGCGTTAATTTAGTCGCGTAGTAATAACGTAAGTATTCAGGGTTTAAATGTGCTAAATAGGTACTTGCTTTAACAAACGTACCTTTAGATTTAGACATTTTTTCGCCGTTCACAGTAACAAAACCATGAGCAAAAACAGCAGTAGGTTTACGGAAATCAGCGCCTTCTAACATCGCTGGCCAAAAAAGGCTGTGGAAGTTAATAATGTCTTTACCGATAAAATGATAAAGCTCAGCATCTGAATCTTTATTCCAAAAGCTGTCAAAATCGATACTGCTGTCTTTATTGCATAGGTTTTTAAAACTGCCCATATAACCGATAGGCGCGTCTAACCAAACATAGAAAAATTTACCTGGCGCATTA
>TARA_R110001583_G_scaffold4077_5_pt1 | contig 15973 bp, 13 predicted proteins | sample TARA_R110001583 | Tara Oceans TARA_R110001583 (sample SAMEA4398432) | marine metagenome | biome: Polar Biome; feature: [MES] marine water layer (ENVO:01000295) within the mesopelagic zone...; material: water (ENVO:00002006), including particulate matter (ENVO:01000060) such as...... | reverse complement strand
TTTTCAACGCTAATAATGTTAATAATATTTTTATGATATAAAACCATTGCTCATTATTAGTCTTTTTACGTAATTTTATCCCTATGAATGAGCCGATAATCGAACCAAGCACCATATAAACAATAATGTGGATGTGAGCCAATAAAGAGAAACCTAATAACATAAATACTGGGACTTTAGCTAAATGACTAATACTCATAAAAATGGCACTCGTCGCTATGATTTGATCTTTATTATCTAAGTCTTTGCTTAAAATACTTAGTGATAATGGGCCGGTTGCCCCTACTAACAATCCTAATCCTGTTTGTATAAAGCCAATAATATAATAATTTTCATATCGACTAAGAAAAATAGAAAATCGGGTGCTCCACATATTCAGTAGAATATATCCTCCGATAGCGAGGGGAATGTAAGCAACGGGTAGACTGGCAATTAAAAAACCAAACACAAAAACACCCAAAAACGATCCAACTAAAAATGGAGGTAACAATTTCCAGCAGACACTTTTAAAAGAAAATAAAACTCTCGAACTATTACTGGCGAGCTGTGTAAGCCCATGAATGGGAATGATCACACTTGGAGATAAATATAAAGATATAATAGGGAGCAGTAATAACCCCCCTCCAAAACCGAGCACACCAGAGACAATAGAAGTCAGTAAAGAAGTAATAAAAAGAATAGCGTCTAATGTCAAAAGGATCCCTTAGCAAATGATATCAAACCTCATTAATAACACTACTCACCATCAATACCAAAATATTTTATCTCCTAAAAAGTCATTTGGATAATAAGAAATACCATTAATTATGGGATCTATTTAGGTTTAGAAAAGGGATAAAGTAAAACACTAATTGTAGTAACTACCTATCTTGATAGCTTAAGTTATTCATAAGCACGTAATGACAAACCTTGAGCATCGAATAAATGTAGGTGGGTTTGTTGAGCATACAGAGACATACTATCGCCTTTAGTCACTTGTTGATCTGAAGGAATATGAACAATGAAATTATCAATGTTCTGATAATGCCCAAACAAATAGGTACTGTTACCTAAGCGTTCAACATTAACAGCATGAAATGGTAAAGTTAAAGCACTCAGCTCACTATTAACTAATTGTATATGTTCAGGTCTGATCCCAATTTTAACTTTATCTCCTATCTTACAAGTTGCAGCATGTGTATTGATCAACACTTTCTGCCCATCGGGTAATTCGATACTAACTTGTGTTCCGTTAACCTCTAGCACTTTTGCAGCTATAAAGTTCATTTTTGGTGATCCAATAAACCCAGCAACAAATTCATTACCTGGTTGATAATAAAGATCCATTGGCGTACCTACTTGCTCAACTCTTCCATCACGTAATATCACTATACGGTCAGCTAAGGTCATTGCTTCAACTTGGTCATGGGTAACATAAACCATGGTATTACCAAGTTGTGAATGCAAATTAGCAATTTGTAAACGCATCTCAACGCGCAGTTCCGCATCTAAATTGGATAATGGCTCATCAAATAAAAACACTTCTGGATCACGAACAATCGCTCGACCTATTGCAACTCGCTGACGTTGACCACCTGAAAGCTCTTTAGGTTTACGCGCTAACAAGGGACCTAACTGCAATATATCACTGGCTTTTTGTACTTGCTTTTTAATCTCACTTTTTTCAATGTTAGCCATCTTCAAACCAAACCCCATATTTTCTTCAACGGTCATATGTGGATAAAGCGCATAGGATTGGAAAACCATCGCGACACCTCGGTCCGCAGGTTCAACTTTTGTCATGTCGACATTGCCAATAGATAACTTTCCTGTGGTGATATCATCTAATCCTGCAATAAGACGAAGTAAGGTCGATTTACCACAACCAGAAGGGCCCACAAATACAGTAAACTCTCCGTCCTTTATCTCTAAATCAATACCATGAATTATTTCTGTTTCGCCAAAACGTTTTACGACTTGATGTAATGAAATTGCAGCCATTATTAATGCCCCTTTAAGTAAGATTGATAAGAATAATTTATTTTTTCAGATGACGGACAGAAACAACAAATATGTTTTCGAAAACTATGTAAAAAAAACAAATTTAAATTAATTTATAACTAACACATACCTTTAATGTAATTTAATGTGACAAACCAAATTAAAATCTACAACTAATGCGACATAGGTCTCAAATAGGATTTTTAGCTTGATTTTCGATCGATATGGTCAATATAGATGAAGGTCTCACTTTTACATTTTAAACTTAAATTACCAATGAAAACGTTTACCCCACTACTTTAATTGACTAGGATTAATCAAATAATTTATAACTAAAACATTAAATGTATTGCGCAAACATAGGTGTAATTGGTTATCTGATAAAAAATATGGAGCAGATATGTTGGAGCAAGCATTACCCTCATCAGGGAAAAATAAGCGGAAAACTAGCCCCGAGCCCTCGAGACGCCGAATCTCAAAACAGTTTGTTCCTTGGTTTTTTATGGCACCTGCTCTTCTATTATTTAGTCTTTATGTACTTTATCCAATTGTCAGCAGCTTTATGTTGAGTTTTTACAGTTGGGATGGTCTAGGTGATAAAACATGGGTTGGGTTTGGTAATTATATTCAGTTGTTTGATTCAGAAACTTTTTGGACTGCATTAAAAAATAACGTTATTTGGATGGTGTTATTTATGCTGGCACCACCAATAGGTTTAGCGATTGCATTATTTTTGAACCAGGAAGTAGCCGGGATACGATTAGTTAAAGCCTTATTCTTCTTCCCATTCGTTATTTCACAAGTTGTTATCGGTTTAGTCTTTTCTTGGTTTTACGATCCCAACTTAGGGTTATTGAATACCATTTTAGACCTCTTTGGCTTTCAAACAATCGCACTATTATCTAGTGAGGAATATGTCACCTACGGCATCATTGTGGCAGGATTATGGCCACAGATAGCCTACTGCATGATCCTTTATCTCACTGGCTTAAACAGTCTCAACCCAGATCAAATTGAAGCCGCACGTTTAGATCGAGCCAAAGGATTTAAAATGCTGCGTTATATTATCTTGCCACAATTATCTCCTGCGACATTTATTGCAGTCGTTGTCACCGTGATTGGTGCGCTACGTTCTTTTGATTTGGTTGCAACTATGACTGCAGGAGGGCCTTGGGGCAGCTCCACAGTACTCGCTTATATGATGTATGAAGAATCAATATTCAATTATCGCATGGGATACGGCGCTGCGGTTGCAGTGGTATTGTTCCTTATCATGGCGGTCTATATCGCCTACTTCCTCGTTAATATGCTAAGGAGTGAAAAGTAATGTATCCAAAGCCTATAAAACATTCATCACAACTCACTAATATTCTGTACCGTGTATCACTACCTATTACTATTTTATTATGGTTGATGCCACTAGCAGCGGTAATGATGACATCAATACGATCTATTCAAGATATTAATCAAGGTAATTACTGGGGGTGGCCAACTAGCTTTAACTTCGTTGAGAACTATATGATGGTTTTCCAATCAACAGAAATGGGCCAATACCTTCTCAATTCAATGATCATCACATTACCTGCAGTATTAGGCGCTGTTGCACTGTCAACATTAGCTGGCTTTGCATTAGCAAAATACAAATTTAAAGCAAATATTTGGATGCTCGCTATCTTTATTGGCGGTAACTTTGTTCCTTTTCAAATATTGATGATTCCGGTGCGAGACCTAACAATTTTTTTAGGTTTATATGATACGCACATGGGGCTGATCATGTTCCATGTCGCTTTCCAAACAGGATTTTGTACGCTGTTTATGCGTAATTTTATCGTTGGTTTACCTAATGAGTTATTAGAATCAGCTCGGGTTGATGGCGTCAGCGAATTTAAAATATTCTGGTATATAGTGCTCCCCTTAGTGCGCCCTGCGCTAGCTGCACTTTCAGTACTTATATTTACTTTTATCTGGAACGATTACTTCTGGGCATTAGTATTAGTACAGAGCGATACAGTTCGCCCTGTAACGGCTGGGTTGAGTTCGCTTCAAGGCCAGTGGCTCGCTTCATGGAACCTGATTTCAGCAGGAGCTGTAGTAGCCGCATTACCACCTGTAACACTATTTTTCGCAATGCAGCGTCATTTTATTGCGGGATTAACACTAGGTGCGACTAAAGGATAACCGAGGGGATCAAGCTGCCCCCATAACTAGTTACAAGGAAAAAACATGAAAAAACTAAAGAAAATATTAGCTGCTACTGCTATTTCCGTCACGCTGTCATCTATGTCATATGCAGGAGAACTGGTCATTAATTCAGACGCTTCAGATCCTGCACCCAAAGCGGCATTTGCTGAAATTATAACGGCGTTTGAAAAAGAAAATCCAGATATAAAAGTGACCTACAACCTTTATGACCATGAAGGTTACAAAACGACTATTCGTAACTGGCTAGTGACTTCACCACCAGATGTTGTATTTTGGTACGCTGGTAACCGCATGAAAGCATTTGTTGACCGTGGACTATTTGAAGATGTCTCTGATATTTGGGATGAAAATAAGCTGCACCAAGACTTTGCTAGCTCTAAACCTGCAATGACGATCGATGGAAAGCAATGGGGGGTGCCTTACACTTATTATCAATGGGGCATTTATTACCGTAAAGATATCTTCGATAAATATGATATTGCAGAGCCCAAAACATGGCAAGAGTACCTTGCAGCCAGTGCCACGCTGAAAGCAAATGGTATCGCTCCCGTTACTATCGGGACTAAGTACCTTTGGACAACAGCAGGTTGGTTTGATTACATTAATTTACGAGTTAATGGTTTAGATTTTCACATGGATCTAATGGATGGCAAAATACCTTACACAGATGCACGTGTTAAGAAAACCTTTGAAACTTGGAAGCAAATGGTTGAACCAGGTTATTACTTAGAAAATCATGCGACCTATTCTTGGCAAGAAGCACAGCCTTTCTTGTATCGTGGTGAAGCGGCTATGTACTTGATTGGCAACTTTATTACACCTAACTTCCCGCCTGAACTTGATGGTAAAATTGCATTTATGCAATTCCCAAAAATCAACCCAGACGTAGGTATGGCAGAAGATGCGCCAATGGATACATTACATATCCCTTCTAAGGCTAAAAATAAAAAGGATGCTCGTAAATTCCTAGCGTTTATGGCTCAGCCAGAAAATCAAACTTTAGTAAACAAAGCATTACTACAGATCCCACCTAATAGTAAAGCATCAGCGGTTGATAATGTTTTCTTAAACAAAGGTGTAGAGATGTTGAATAATGCGGATGGCACGGCGCAGTTCTTTGACCGAGATACTGATCCAGGTATGGCTAAAGAAGCGATGAAAGGTTTTCAAGAGTTTATGGTAAAACCTGAGCGTTTAGATAGCATTCTTAAACGATTGGAGAAAGTACGTAAGCGTACCTTTAAAAAGTAAACAACGAGATAAGCATATTCATGCTGTTGATATAAAAAAAGGAACTGTTATTAGCAGTTCCTTTTTTAAAAAATAGCTTAAGAATGTTATTTTTAAGCTATAACCACAATAACCATTCAGACTAAGTTAAGCGTGTATTTTCACTACTTGCTTGCCAGTAAAAGTCCCATCAAGCTGGCGACTTAAAGCTTCACTGACACTGCTCGCAGTAAACGCTAGCGTAGTTGTTTTTGGCAATTTAATCTCATTTTTGGCCACACCTTCCAATAATAATTTACTCATAAAACCCATTTTTTGCTGGGCGCACAAACTATTTTCAAGCCATGCTCCACCTAAGGATACAATACCGATGGTCGGCCCCTTGCGATACATCAACTCTTGATCAAATTGTGGCAAAGGTTTTAAACATGCAATACGACCACAAAAACGCATCAGTTCTATATTACGTATGGTCGTCTCTCCACCAATAGAATCGAGCACGGCATCAAAACCCTGTGGACCTAACTCTCGGCGGATCTTCTCACAAAGTTTTTTATCTCGATAATCAAATACTGCATCAGCCCCCAATTGTTTAACTAGTTTGTGATTGCGCTTAGAAGCGGTAGTAAATACATCTGCACCACGCTGTTTAGCAAACTGAATAGCCAATTGACCAACTGCGCCAGCCCCTGCTTCAATAAGGATAGTTTCACCTGCAGTGACACGTAATTTCTCAAGCGCAATTAAGGCTGACATTCCAGCACAAGGTAATACAGCGGCTTGGATCGCAGCAATACAATCGGGCACCACAGACACTGCAAAATTAGGCACTGTTGTATATTCACTGAGTACACCTTGGCCACCTAAGCTTGCATGCCACATTACTCGATCGCCAATATTGGGGTAAACACCTTTCTGTGCTTTAACCACAATACCCACAGCATCTAAACCTAGAATATGTGGATATTGCCAGTGACTAAAACCCTGTTTAGCAAAACAACCATCTACTGGATTCAATCCTACATATTCAACTTTAACCAACAACTCATTGTCACGACACTCAGGCACGGGCAAGGTGACTTCAGATAAGTGCATTGACTCATTAGGTTCTATTAATACAATCGCTTGCATTGATTGCGGTATGGCATGTGAGTTTATAATTTCAGCATCGGGCATGGATATACTCAGCTCCTTACAAGGTTATAACAAAGAATTTAATAAAATGAGCAAGCAGTAAAGCCGCTCAAATTTTTAGTTTCTGTGCTGTTGCTAATTCGTAACTCCAGCGCCCATTAAATGCTTTGTAGGCATTCACTTTGGCCAGCAACGATGAAATCGTCAAGTCAACCGCATTCTCTTCAGCGATTAACACATCTTGGCGCGCATCTAACAATGCTAAATAAGGCACTTGACCTTCTTGATACATTGCTTGTGCTTGCAAAAATGCATTATTTGCATGGTAATAACGTTGGTCAGCATAACGCTGTAGCGAACCTTGCTCAACAAGTAATTGTAAAGCAAGTTCACTTTCATTGATTGCACTCAACACCACTTGTTGGTAGTCGCTATAGGCAGCTTCACTCAAATATTGCTGCGCATCACGTTCTGCTATTAATGCAGGATAACTTAATAGTGACCATTCAATTTGTGGTGAAACTTGCCATTGCTGCTGAGTATCTGCTAAATGTAAATTACCTAAACTTAATACACCTGCAAAAGCGCTTAAGCTTACCTCTGGTAAAAGCGCTTTACTGGCCGCTACACTCAATGAGTTTGCTTGGCTAAACTCATATAATGCACGGCTAATATCTGGACGTAATGCAATTGCATTGCTTGGTTGTGCTAATGCAACCCGAAAAGGTAAATCAAATAAGCGTTGATCATATTGCAAACTAACCGCACTGGTTAAGCGCCCTGTTAATATTGCTAAGGTCGATAAATCACGATATTGGTCGTATGCAATTGCTGGTAGCAAAGCTTCCTGTTGGCTAAGTTGTGCACGTGTACGATTAAGATCAAGTTCGTTAGCTGCGCCTTCTTCAACAAGCGCCTCTAAAACATTAATGCTTTGCTGTAACGCTTCAACCTGTAACAAAATAATATCTTTTTTACGTTGATGCCCTTGATAGCTGACATACCCCTTTACCACAGAAGAAACTACTTCAATTTGTAATAAACGACCTTGCTCAGCTTCGCTCATTGCCGATGCTTGTGCAGCATCGACTAAAGCACTAATACGGCCAAACAGATCAAGCTGCCAATTAAATGCTAAATTAGCACTCGATTGGCGAGATGTTGTATCAACCACATCACTTCGTTGTGCGCTGATTACTGCGCCCCCTTGAGGTAAAAACTGTGCTTCTTCGGCGCCAATACGCGCTAGCACACTTTTAAACTGTAATTGACTAGTACGTAAATCATGGTTCATTAATAGTGCATCATCAACTAACTGATTCAATTGCTCAGATTTGAGGTTGTGCCACCAGTCGATTTCATCTTCACCCATTAAACGTTCAGCAATACTAGTTTGGTCAATAAAGGTATAGACCTTTTGTTGTTCATGCTGAGTATCGACTTGACTAGCACAGCCAGACAACAATGTGACAATCAAAGCGGCTGATAGCGTGACTTTAGTGTTTAAACGCTTACTTACGAACTTAAGCATTAGCTTGCTCCTCAATCTTATTTTTCTGCTCTGCATCGTCCGCTTTAGTGTTACTTACTAGCATATAAAATACAGGTGTAAACAATAAACCAAATACAGTGACACCAATCATGCCCGAAAATACTGCATTACCCATCGCATGACGCATTTCAGCACCTGCTCCAGTAGCTAATACGAGTGGTACAACCCCTGCCGTAAAGGCAATTGATGTCATCAAAATAGGGCGTAAACGCATTCGACATGCTGCAAGAATGGCATCAAAGTGAGATAAACCATGCTCATTTTGGTCTTTTGCAAACTCCACCATTAAAATCGCGTTTTTCGAGGCTAAAGCAACTAATACAATCAAGGCTATTTGCGTAAATATATTGTTATCTGAACCTACAAACCACACACCTAACAGCGCAGAGAATATCGTCATCGGCACAATCAAGATAATTGCAAGCGGTAAACGCAAGCTTTCATATTGAGCAGCAAGTACCATAAACACTAATAACACCACCAATGGGAAGACATAAACCATGGTATTACCCGCTAATATTTGTTGGAAGGTAACATCGGTCCATTCGTATGCAATACCTGCGGGTAGATTCTCAGCTAGTATTTTTTCAATCGCTTGCTGTGCTTGATCTGAACTGTAACCCGGAGCAGGGCTACCATTTAATTCTGCACTTGGGTAACCATTGTAATGCATAACACGATCCGGCCCGGTTGCAGCAGTCACGGTTAATACTGAACCAAGTGGTACCATATTACCTTGGCGATTACGCACTTTTAGATTCAAAATTTGCTCTGGATCTTTACGGTACTCGGCATCGGCTTGTGCATTGACCTGATAAGTACGACCAAACAAATTAAAGTCATTAACATAAACCGACCCCAAATAAACTTGTAAAGCATTAAACACTTCGTCTAATGGAATACCTTGGATCAAGGCTTGTTGACGGTCAATATCTATATCCAATTGTGGTACTTGAATACGGAAGCTTGAATAAAGCCCCATCAAAGCGGGATCTTGAGTCGCTTTGCCAATGACAGTCTGCAAACTATTAAATAGTGTTTCAAAACCTTTATTACTACGGTCTTCAATCTGTAGTTTAAATCCCCCCGTGGTACCCAATCCAAGAATAGGTGGCGGTGGGAAAACAGCAACAAAAGCTTGGTCAATCACAGCAAAACGTTTATTTAACTCAGCAGCAATCGCCATCGCAGATTGGCTAGGGTCTTGACGGTCGGCAAAGGCATCTAATGGTGTAAATACAACGGCACTGTTCGGGCTATTAGTAAAACCATTTACAGATAAACCAGGGAATGCAACGGTATTGGCAACACCTGATACTTCAAGTGCTATTTTTTCCATTTCTAAAACCACAGCCTGTGTACGATCCAGACTTGCCGCATCAGGTAACTGTGCAATCGCAACTAGGTATTGTTTATCTTGCGCAGGAATAAAACCGCCAGGTACTAAGTCAAATAACTTAACAGTACCGCCAAGTAATGCCACATAAGCAACCATTACAACAAGCGTCATGCGCATTAATTTTTTAACTAATTTTTCGTAACGTTTTGCACCACGATCAAAAATTCTATTAAACGGATTAAACAACCAACGACCAAAAACTGCATTTAAAATACGAGTTAATCGATCTTGTTTACTATCATGTGATTTTAATAATAACGCTGAAAGTGCAGGTGATAGAGTCAGTGAGTTAAATGCAGAGATTACTGTTGAAATCGCTATCGTAAGTGCAAACTGCTGATAAAACTGCCCAGATAAGCCCGTGATAAATGCCGTTGGAATAAATACCGCACACAGTACCAATGCAATCGCAATAATAGGTCCTGTTACTTCGTTCATTGCTTCACGGGTTGCTTCTAATGGTGATAAACCAGCTTCAATATGACGTTCAACATTCTCTACCACTACAATCGCATCATCAACGACAATACCGATTGCTAATACCAGACCAAATAACGATAAAGTATTAATTGATATACCGATCCATTGCATAACTGCAAAAGTACCGATCAAAGAAACAGGTACTGCAATCAATGGAATGATTGATGCGCGCCATGTTTGTAAAAATAATACGACAACAAAAACAACTAATATAATGGCTTCAAGTAAGGTTGTAATAACCGCATCTATAGAGTCACGTACAAAAATAGTTGGATCGTATACTACGTCATACTCAATCCCAGCTGGGAAGTCTTTAGACAACTTGTCCATAGTGCTACGCACTTGATCTGATAACTCAATCGCATTCGCATCTGGACGCTGAAAAATAGGAATAGCGAGTGCAGGTTGCCCATCTAATGAAGCTCGCAATGAATAACTATTTTGCCCTAAGTCAACTCGTGCAACATCTTTTAAACGGGTTAATTGTCCCTCATCACCGACTTTAATAATAACTTGGTCAAATTCTTCAATACTTTCAAGGCGCCCTTGCACATTCAACAGAATTTGAAATTGGCTATCATTTGCTGCCGGTTGTGCACCAAGACTACCCGCTGCTACTTGTTGGTTTTGCTCTCGTAATGCTTGTACTACATCCATTGCAGTTAAATTACGCGCAGCTAATGCATCGGGGTTTAACCATACTCGCATTGAATATTGACCACCACCAAATAGCTTCACGTCACCAACACCATCTAAACGTGCTAATTGGTCTTTAACGTAGATGTCAGCATAATTTGATAAGTAAGCTGTATCATGTGTTTTCTTTGGGGAATATAAATGCACAACCATGGTTAAACTAGCTGATGCTTTCTCTGCGACTACCCCCAGCCTTTGTACTTCTTCTGGTAAACGAGGCAAAGCACTGTTTACTCGATTTTGTACTTGTACTTGTGCACGATCCAAATCGGTTCCTAATGCAAAAGTAACTGTTAAGGTCATACGGCCATCACTAGTTGCCTGCGAAAACATATAAAGCATATTTTCAGTGCCGACAATTTCTTGTTCAAGCGGTGTTGCTACTGTTTGTGCAATTACGGTTGGATTTGCCCCCGGGTAGTTGGCAGTGACAACAATTGTCGGTGGAACAACTTCAGGGTATTCACTAATAGGTAACTGAAATAGTGAAATGCTACCAGCAATTAAAATGACCAACGACAACATTGCCGCAAAAATAGGTCTTTGAATAAAAAAATGAGAAAACTTCATTATAGTTCCTTGGTACTAGCTGTTAGTGGTTCTTCTAACGACTTCAAGGTAAATGCAATGCCAACACTATCAATATCGACCATTTTTGGTTCAATTGGCATACCAGGTCCAACACGTGCCGGACCGTTCACTGCAATCACATCACCTGGTAATAAACCTGAAGTGATCGCACGTAAGCTACCGTAACGATCACCTACTTCAACTAATTTGTATTGCAGTACATTGTTTTCACCAACCGTTAATACAAATTTATTTTTTAAGTCTGTACCAATAGAACGCTCTGGTATAACAACCTGTTCTGTTACTTCATTAGCCGCGAGTCTGACACGAGCAAATGATCCCGCACGTAATTGATTATTTGCTTGATTGAAGATAGCGCGAACACGTAATGTACCTGTCGCTGGATTAATACGATTATCAATAAAATTAATGTAGCCTGAATAAGGGAAATCTTTCTGACCCACTTTTTGCATCACTACTTGTTGATTACTGGCTGCAGTCACATCATTAAATGAGCTATTCCAGGTGCGTTCGTCAATATCAAAGTAACCATACATCGCTTTATTTGAAACAATCGACGTCAGTACCGTTTGGCCCGCTAGAATATTGTTACCACGTGTAATATTAGTACGAGAGATAACGCCGTCAATGGGAGAGCGTATAGCTGTAAACTCTAGATCAAGTTGTGCTGCACTAAGGTCCGCTTTTAATGACGCAAGTTGCGCTTCACCTTGACGTAATGCTGAGGCACGTGATTCAGCTTGCTCAGTTGAAATGGCTTTACGTTGTACTAAGCGAACAGCACGCTTGGCTTCACTTTGTAATTGCTCTAAAGCTGCTTGTGCGCTAATTACTTGTGCTTTTAACCCTGCTGCAACAGCAGCAAATGGGCGGCTATCTAATTTGAATAAAAGGTCACCTTGTTTAACTTGATCACCTTCATGAAAAGAAACCTGCTCTATCACCCCTGAGACACGAGGCATTAATGAAACTTGCTCAGGTGCTTCTAAACGTGTGGTGTAGGTATGCCACTTTTGTGTTGGTGTCACTAAAACTTGCGCAACATCGATTGCTTGCAAAGGGGGTTGATTTGCTGATTGATTTGGTTCTTCAACACAGCCGATTAATGTAAAACTTACCACAGCTAAAACTGCAGCAATTGAATATTTGTTCATGGTGACGCTCCTTTTCTAATTACTGCGGATAATACGGAATAAATTAGTGCAAAAAAAGCATCGATATATAAATTCATTAATGCCAAAATAACACCAATAGAGTTGTTAATAGCGTTATTTATAAATTGAAGAGTACAGTGAAAGGGATTCAAAGATGGATATAACAAGCCGCCTTCTAATGTTACTTGAAGTTGTTGAACAAGGGTCTTTTGCCAAAGCGGCAGAAGTTAGAAACATAGACCGTTCAGTTATTTCAAAGCAGATTAGTCGTTTAGAAGACGAGTTAGGCGTCAGGTTACTTAACCGCTCAACACGTTCATTTTCATTAACCGCTGCAGGGGCGGAAATGATCAAAAAAGCGACCGAATTACGAGAGTTGTTAGGTGAAACACTGCGCATGGCTGAGAATTATCACCAAGAACCACGAGGTGTGTTAAAAATAGCCAGCTCAGCAATTATTGGACGACGTTATTTACAACCAGTTATTAACGACTTTCAAAAGCGTTTTCCGCAAGTTGAAGTTGAACTACGGTTAGACGATCGTGTTGTCGATATTATTTCAGAAGGTTTCGATTTGGCATTTCGAATCGGTAAACCCAAAGATTCTTCTTTAATCGCTAGGCCTATAGCACGTAATCGTTTACTCATTTTAGCAGCTCCCGAATTCATTAAAATTTACGGGTTACCACTCAAGATTGAAGATTTAGCTGATTTACCTGCGGCAAGCTTTGCAACAGCAGCGACTAGAATAGATAACATTCATTATTTAAATCAACAAGGTGAAGCAACAGAACAAAAAATGAAAAGTGTATTTCGAACCAATGATGCAGACGCATTATTGATGAAAACAATGTCCGGGAGTACTTATTTTATTGCGCCTTCTTTTTTGATTGAGAACGAAATTAAAGACGGGCTTTTGGTGCCTTTATTAACCGACCTACCACTGTTGGATTATCATCCAATCTACGCGGTATACCCTCATCGCGATTTACCGGTAAGAACCCGTCTTTTTTTTGATGCTGTCTGTGAATATTTAGGCAAAGATAAACCACTTTGGGAGCAATCGATTCCTAACTTTGATCAACTTTACAAAACCCCTCCTAGTAAGTAACGATATACAACAAGTAGCTATAAAACCAATCTAATTAAGTGAATAATCTAATATTGATTTAGATTGCTATAACTACACTACTTGACCTCATTTCTGATTAATGAAAGCGTAATATCCTTTGATGCCAAAAAGTTAAACTTTATAATACAGTGTCATTAGTTTTGTGTAGTTGAAGAAAATTATTAAAGCAATAACTGATGATTAGAAAATAATTTACCTCATAAATTAGTGAAAATAGCTATCTTGTAACTTTTTGCTTTTCCCGTACTGAGGTTCGTTATTAAAAAGAGATTAAATACTTGCTCTGCAATCAACCGAGCCCCTTTTATTATTCGCAGCATATTCCATGATCTTATTTTGAGCCTGTACAACACTAACAACAAGTCACCATCAAACTAAAAAGCTACAAAATAAACTTCTTACTGACCTAATCATTATTACATTATGACTGTGTAAATAATTCACAGTCCAACTGCAACTTCGACACCTTAAACTTAAAAAACCATAAAAAACAATAAGATAAAAAACTGGCACAGTATTAGCTAAATAACTAATATACATCAAAATAAAGGAGATTAAATATGAAGAGAATCGCAACGATTGCACTTTCAACAGTACTACTGACATCATCGACTTTTGCATTAGCAGCTCAACAGAGCTGGAAAAACGAATCACTGGATGCATGGATTGATGGAAAAGCTGAAACTACATTATTGCTAAATACTAATTTGAATTCATTTGATATTAATACTGATGTTAAAGCAGGGGTTGTTACTTTAACAGGTGACGTTAATAGCAAACTTGAAAAGTCATTAGCTGAAGAATTAGTCGCAGGTTTAGACGGTGTAAAAGAGGTGAAAAATGAGCTATCTATTTTAGATGACAAAAGAAAAACAACTCAAAGTGATGAAGACAAAACAACTCAAGATGATGACAAACTATCAACCTTAACAGATGCAAAAATCACTACAGTGCTAAAAACACGATTATTGATGGCAAGAGATATCAGCGCGATGGATATTGAAGTAACAACTACGGGTGGTATTGTGGAATTGACGGGTAAAGTAAAATCCAATACTGAACGCGATCTAGTAGTCAATATGGCGCGTAATGCTGAAGATGTTAAAAGTGTTGTTGATAAACTTGAAATCGTTAAATAAGAGAAATTCTGTTCAATTTTATGTCTTTATATAAATAAGGAGTAATACTATGATTCGTTGGGTATTTCTATTCCTAGTGATTGCTATAATTGCAGCCGTATTCGGGTTTGGTGGCATTGCAGGTGCTGCTGCGAGCATCGCTCAGATCATATTTTATCTATTTGCAGTACTATTTATTATATCTATTGTGTTAAACATATTTAATCGCTGAAATAATAGGAGAAACCAATGAAAAATATAAAGTCGTATAAGTATTTAGGCGCTATCGCTAGCTTATTATTCATATTAAGTGCTTGTACTGAAGGCCCTGCGGAAGAAGCGGGTGAAAAGATTGATGACGCATCAACTGATGTAGAAAACACTTTAGAAGATGCATGTGAAGGTGTGAAAGATACACTCAATGCTGATGATAAAGATTGTTAATACTTGTTATTCATAAAATAGGGGGATGTATACATGCCCCTATTTTATTGGCTTCAGACCTTAATATTCCCTACATTAATGTTATAAAATAAAAGGAATAAATAATGAGCAACATTTTTGATACACTGCGTGAAAGCCATCAAAAACAACGTCTTTTAATGGCTGCTTTAGTTAACACTTCTGGTGACTCATCAACTCGAAGAGAGTTTTACCAAGATTTAAAACATGAACTTAAGCAGCATGCTGTTGCTGAAGAACGCACCTTTTATGCCCCATTGATCAAAGAAGATAAGACCGTAGAAATGTCTCGACATGGCATAGCTGAGCACCATGAGATTGATGAAATCATTGAGCAACTCGATAAGACTGAATTCAGCTCTCCTGGATGGCTTACTATTATGCAATCTTTAAAACATAAAGTCTCACATCACCTTGAAGAAGAGGAACATCGATTTTTCCAGATGGCAGGCAAGGTATTTACAAGCAAACAGAAACAAGACTTAGCTGAGGAGTACCTCGAAGAGATGTCAAACTAGTACTGTCAATGAACAGGGCAAACAAATAATTTTATATTAGTTGATTGCTATTTATTCACCGTCATCAACGCATACAACTCTATCAGGCAAGTGCTGAAATAAATATCTACGTTATTAAGAAACCTCTTATTACTCCAAGAGCTACTACTTTCTCCCTAGCACCTATATACCTCACTATTTTCTTACTATTACACTTTGATTAATAACATATATTTAAGTTTTTTCACTATTCTCTTCGATACCATTTAAATATTTTTATTAAATAACCTCAGTTCTGCTTAATGGAATCGTAATACTATTTAGAATCATGAAGTTATATTTTTAT
>TARA_R110001583_G_scaffold75805_2_pt1 | contig 15975 bp, 8 predicted proteins | sample TARA_R110001583 | Tara Oceans TARA_R110001583 (sample SAMEA4398432) | marine metagenome | biome: Polar Biome; feature: [MES] marine water layer (ENVO:01000295) within the mesopelagic zone...; material: water (ENVO:00002006), including particulate matter (ENVO:01000060) such as...... | reverse complement strand
AGGCGTTATAGCCTATAACTGATATTGATTTAAAATTCGAATATGTCTAATTTTCATTAGTAGTTTATAACTATACCCATTGCCAATCAAGATGCATGTTTCAGAGTGCTTTAGTTATTTCGATTCAAGGCGCAGTTACCAGAACTTTCTTTTATGATTGAAAGGTTTTCATTATTTATTCATAATATTATTGTATTAACACTACTTTTACTTTTACTCTATAGTGCTAACATTAGCGCAGCAAGATGAAGCTAATTGTCTCACTTAAGATACTTTGTCACGGCCTCTATTTATTAAACGCTTACGATGAAATATTATCAAAAAAGGAAAATTATGTTTAAAAAAAAATTATTACTGAAAATGGTATTTTTACTATTCAGTAGCAGCGCCTATGCAAATCAATTAACTGTAGAGAGATTGACTGTAGAAGAATTACGCCTTGAAAAGGCAGCAATCAAAATGCCCGATGTAGTCAACGTTTTTACCAACAACATTGATCAATTTCGAAATGCATGGGAGCATGCGCAGAGTTATCAAAATGCCAAAAAAATCACCTTAAACCATGCCCAAAAATTATGGTTAGACGCAAGAAACAAAATTAAAACGTCATCAATATTTGATGACCGCCCGTTATATTGGTCTCGCCTTTTAGCCAGTAAAACCATGGGTTCAACTTCTCCTTCGTTTTCGCCGTCGAAGCAGCAATTAAAAAATTTGTTAGCGTTATTTGAGCACGGTTCAAGAGGAAGGATGGATCTTGAGTACAACCATACAACCGATAAAAAAATATTATTAACCGGGTTTGATCCCTTTTTGTTAGATCAACATATCAACCAAAGTAACCCTTCAGGCATTGCCGCATTAAAATTTGATGGCCAAGTGATTACGTATAAAGGGATAACCGCTGAAATTAACACTGTGATGATTCCAGTAAGATATAAAGATTTTGATGAAGGAATTATTGAGTCATTGCTTGCCCCATATTATGCACTAAACAATGTTGATATGATTGTGACGGTTAGTATGGGTCGTACAAATTTTGATTTAGAGCATTTTCCCGGTAAGCGCCGGAGTGTAACCGCGCCAGACAATTTGAATGTGCTATCAGGTGGTACCAAAGAAAAACCTATTATATCAAAACTTCATAATAAACCTTTGCCCGGCGAAGAGTTTGTTCTTATTAGCCTACCGATAGAGCAAATGCAACGTGCTAAAGGATCCTATAAAGTTAATGATAATCATAAAATAACGAGTATAGGAAGGTCACTAAAACCAGAAGCACGTGAGCCGTATTCTTTATCACAGCTTGATGGCCATATTGCTGTTAGCGGATCGGGTGGTGGCTATTTGTCTAACGAAATTTCTTACCGAAGTATAAGGCTTAGAGATCAACTAAATTCTAATATTCCAACCGGCCATATACACACCCCTAGAATTGAGCAATTTGAGCCCGATACAGAAGCAAAAATAGTTGAACAAATTCGCAGTATGCTAGAAATGTCATTAGAATCTATTTAGTTTATCAATGGATACATATACCCGTTCTACCTCAAGATGCAGTTTCAGAGTTAAGCTAGGAAATCAGATCAAGGCGCGATACGAAGATAATGGTTTTTCCCTTATCAAGTAGTGCAACGCAGGACTGTTTTTTTAGCTTAGCTCCCTACGGGCAAGCCGAGAAAGGGTCATTTCCTGCGTTATGGATTTCGATAATAGAACAACTATTCTCTTCAATCCATGCCTTGTGCCTAACCCTTTCTCGACTTGCTGAAACCTGCATCTTGAGGTGGAGCGGGTATAATAACGATACGTAATAAATATCATCTTTGTTTAAAAATCTATAAGGTGAAATATTTTCACCTCATAGATTTTTTTTTATCGTTTGTCAGTCAATGAGGCTTTTCATAATATGTCCTTGTCATCAATGTGATGCACAAAAACTTAATATTTAATAAAGGACAGCCTCATGAAAAACACATTAACCACCACTAAAGTTACGTTACTCTCATTATTGATAGCAAGTAGTGCTGCTGTTGCAGAAATATCGTCAACAAAGCCACTATCAATGAATGGATTCAAAATTGCCGTTATCAAAAACTCTACTGGTACTAAAGATATTATCTCAGGAAATTACCTCAATAGTATAAGCATCATTAACTCAGAAAATAAACAGTCATCTGGTTTTGAAAAGTCGATGGGGTTGTGTGTTGCCAACCTAAAGGTAAATCGTTTAGCAAAAGCTGAATTAGCTTGTACTCAGGCTATTGAAGCAATATCGGCAATTACTGCAGATAATAAGCATAATAGATATTTAAAATCTCTAGCATACAGCAACCGAGGTATTGTGCGATATAAATCCAATAGCACTCTTTCTGCCATTGAAGATTTCACCACCGCTTTGAAGTTAAGTAAGCGCCGGTATATAAAAGACAATGTCGCTGCATTAAAAACCGCTATCGCTTCCAATTATTCAGTTGAAATGAACAACACATTCATTAATGAATAAGTCGTTATGACACTTTGCCATTGAAGAGGAAACTATTATGGATTGGCTATTTGATAAAATTAAAAATTCTGCTTGCTTTGATTTTTATCAACTATTGAAAAATATTGGGTTCAGCCAGTTAGACGTAGAGGCATCATTTAACAACTCAGTAAAAAAATCAACAAGGAAAGGTTTTCAACAACAAAAGTAGTTAATATTACATCCTTTTTTTAAGTACGATTAGCTGGGTTATTTTTAATAAACCCAGTGTAATTTTTTCTTAAAAAAGGTTTTTTTTATTTGTTTACTGTTCAAAATATCACCTAACCGCACGCGTTAGCAACACCCCTTACCCAAACGATAAAACCTTACTAAGCTAAGCTCTGCTTCACCAGAAGTTCAGCCGTTTCTTGTTGTGCATTAACAAAATGTTTAATCTTTATGCCTGATAATGCCTTCTTCTCTTCAAGGGTATTCACTTTAACAACTAAATTAGCTCCCGGGTAATAGTTAATAATAGAATCACATATTATCTGCTTATTTTTTAATGTATTAACAGTAATGATAATACTACTAGTTTGTTCTACTTTTAAAGATTCTAATACCGGAAGTTTATCTAAATGTCCAAAATAAGCATCATAACCGCGCTTTCGTGCGAGTAATACGTGCTGCAGATTATCAGAAATAATCAAAAATTTAACTTCTCGCTTAGTTAGCTCTTTAGCGACAATTCGGCCCAGAATAGTAAAACCACAAACGATAGTGTGATTTGTGCTGTCAATCGATGCTATTTTATCTGCTTCAAAGTATTCAACCACAAAAAGAGCAGCTAGTTTATAAATATTATTCACCATGAAAGGAGTTAATATCATAGACAATACGGTAATTAATATAAGAAAGTCGCCCAACTCTGCGGTGATAATATTTTGATTTAGCGCCATAGCAAAAATAGCAAAAGAGAACTCCCCAACTTGGCATAAGGCAACGGCCGATTTTATTGAATTACTTTTATTGGCTTGGCTGCGCATAAGCGCATAAATAACCAGTGCTTTTATCACCATTACCAGTAATAAAACGCCTAAGACCCAATGCAGATGGTTGAGAAAATAAATGACGTCTATTTTTGTTCCTATAGAAAAGAAGAATGCGCCTAAGAACAGATCTTTATAGGAAGCAATATCAGACTCAACTTTTATATGAAACTTAGTTTCAGCGATTATCATACCGGCTATAAACGCCCCTAAAGAATAGGTAAAACCCATTTCATGTGCGATTAATGACGTTCCCAATACGATGGTAAAAACAGAACTTAAAAACAACTCTTCCATGCGGGCATTCGACGAGAAATGTAGTAACCAGGTAATAATTTTTTTACCTAGAGTGAACATAAAAACAATAATTATAGTCGCATACAATAGGGTTTTTAATAAAATATCGGTCAGTGACAAGTCATTATTTGAAAGAAAAGTCATCAGTAATAAGATAGGAATAACAGCCAAATCTTGGAATACTAAAATAGCGACAGACCTTTCACCATAGGGGGTAACAATATCTTTCGATTTTTTTAGGTAAGGAAGTACTATAGCGGTTGAAGATAAACTAAACGAAAGCGCAATAATTAATGAAGAAATAGCATCAAGGTTAAAAACATAAGCCGCTAAGACAAATATAATAAGGGAACTCAAACCCACCTGTATAAAGCCATTGACGAAGATCAATTTTTTCATTTTATCTAACTTAGAAAAAGACATCTCTAAGCCAATAGTAAACATGAGAAAAACAATCCCAAACTCTCCAATAAGCTCTAATGAGTGAAGATTTTCACTGCCATTGAAGTTAAAAATAGTACTCACCACAGTACCGGTAATAATGTAGCCAATAATATGTGAAATGGAGAGTTTTGCTAATAATATATTTATTACGCTAGCCATTGCCAATGACAAAGCAATAATTACAAGTATGGAATCCATGATATCTCCTAAAACAAACCTGAAAAGTCACATCAACAATTAAAAAGTTATGTGATCGACAAATGATATTGATAATTAAAGTAACTGATTAGTAATATGCACATAACAGACCAGTTAATATTCAAACAAAAACATTACTGTAGAAAATAAAGTATTACAATTCAAATGGTTAAATAAAATAAGTAGTACGAAGTTTTATTACATAAAAATGAGATGTTTATTTTGAGGCGTAAGCCCCCTTAAAGTGCAGTTTATCGATATTAATGAGTCGAGTATAAAAAAGTCCCACCGTAATGAACACGGTAGGACTTTTTTAAGGATACTAGCTTTAAAAATAAAAGCTATCGTAGCTAATTACTAGGGCAAGTAGCTCTGACCCATTAGATAGCTGTCAACTTCACGTGCACAACGACGACCTTCATCTATTGCCCAAACAATTAAGCTTTGACCACGACGACCATCACCTGCAGCAAAAACGCCTTTCTTACTAGTAGCAAACTTATCGTATTCAGCGGCTATGTTAGAGCGATTATCTTTTTCAAGACCAAACTGCTCAACCAACCCACCTTCAGGGCCCATAAAGCCCATGGCGATTAATACGATATCAGCTGGCAGTATTTTTTCACTACCGGCAACTTCTTGCGGGAACATTTGACCTTTCTCATTATGCTCCCAAGTAATATCAACGGTATGAACCGCTTTAACATTACCTTGCTCGTCACTTTCAATTTTCTTAGTCATCACTAAATATTGACGTGGATCTTGACCTTGAATTTCAATCGCTTCTTTTTGACCGTAATCAACCAACAAACGTTTTGGCCATTGTGGCCAAGGGTTGCTTTTCTCTTCACGCTTTCCTGGAGGACGCGGCATGATTTCTAGTTGAATAGCACTATTACAGTGATGACGTAATGAAGTACCAATACAATCGGTACCCGTATCACCACCACCAATAACGACAACATTTTTGCCTTGAGCATTAATGAAGTGACCATCTTTGTGTTCACTATCAAGTAAACTTTTGGTATTGGCTTTCAAAAAGTCCATCGCAAAATGAACACCGTTAAGTTCACGGCCTTCAACAGGTAAATCGCGAGGAACAGTAGCGCCTATACATAGCACAACTGAATCAAAATCAGTTTCAAGCTTTTCAACACTAATGTCTTTGCCTACTTCAGTGTTGGTTACAAAAACGATGCCTTCTTCCGCTAAAATATCAACACGTCGTTGTACCAATTCCTTTTGCAACTTCATATTTGGAATACCGTACATTAACAAACCGCCAATACGATCAGCGCGTTCATAGACAGTAACCATATGGCCAGCTTTATTAAGCTGGGCAGCAGCAGCAAGACCGGCAGGGCCTGAGCCAATAACAGCAACGTTTTTACCTGTACGACCTGATGGTGGCTGAGCTACTACCCAACCTTCTTTAAAGGCATGGTCAATAATTTCTTTTTCATGAAGCTTAATAGCGACAGGATCAGCATTGATACCAAGTACACAAGCGCCTTCACAAGGTGCTGGACATACACGCCCGGTAAACTCAGGAAAGTTATTGGTTTTATGCAATAACTCTATTGCGTCTTTCCAACGGCCTCGGTAAATCAAGTCATTCCATTCAGGAATAATATTGTTAACCGGACAACCCGCTACGGCAGGTGCAAACTCTGATTTTGCCGATTGGCAAAATGGTACGCCACAGTCCATACAGCGAGAAGCTTGTTTCTCTACTGCTTTTAGTGGTATTTCTTCATAGACTTCAAGCCAGTCAGATAAACGTTCAGCTGCTTTGCGTTCAGTTGGCAAGGCACGACCTACGTTGATAAACCCAGTTGGATTTCCCATAATATATTCTCCTTGGCAGCTTAAGCTTTTGCGCTAGCTAGTTTGTTTAAATGGATGTCGAATGCTTGAACGGCAATGTCATATTCTGACTCGAACTTACCGCTTTCGCGCACGTCATTCATGTAACCTTGCATACGCTTGTAATCAACTGGCATTACTTTCACAAAGCGCTTAACGCTGTTGTTCCAATCACTCAACAATTCACTGGCAACATCAGAACCTGTTGCGTCAAAATGTTCAGAGATTAATGCTTTTAATTCAAGACTTTCTGCATCGGTATCAACAGTTTCTAATGAAACCATTTCCATGTTGCATTTAGGGGCAAAGTCATTGTTCTTATCAAGTACGTAAGCAACACCACCAGACATACCAGCCGCAAAGTTACGACCCGTTACGCCTAAGATAACGGCTTTACCACCTGTCATGTATTCACAACCGTGATCACCAACCCCTTCAACAACTGCCGTAGCACCTGAGTTACGAACACAGAAACGTTCGCCAGCAATACCGCGTATAAAGGCAGTACCTGAAGTTGCACCAAAGAAAGCAACATTACCAATTAGAATGTTTTCACTTGCTGAGAACTTAGCTTGTTTACTTGGGTATACCACAAGGTTTGCGCCAGACAGTCCTTTACCAAAGTAATCATTCGCATCGCCTTCAAGTTCAAAATGTAAACCTTTAGCTGAGAAACAACCAAAACTTTGACCAGCAGAGCCGTTAAACTTAACCTTGATAGTATTTTCTGGTAAACCTTCAGCATGGTATTTCTTAGAGATTTCATTAGAAATCATCGCACCAACGGTTCTATCCGTATTGATAACATCGTATTCAAGTGACACACTTTGTTGACTATCAAGCGCCGCTTGCGCATCTATTATCATCTTGCGATCAATAATGTCGTCAATTAAATGTTTCTGGTTAATTGATTGATAAAGCGTTTCGCTCTCATCGCAACTTTCTTTGTGCAATAGCGGCGTTAAATCAACACCTTTGTATTTCCAATGGTCAACGTTTTTAAGTTGCTTAAGACACTGAGTCTGGCCAACCATTTCTTCAATACTTCTGAAACCTAGCTCAGCCATGATTTCACGTAAACCTTCGGCCATCATGGTAAAGAAGTTAACTAGAATATCGGCACGACCAGTAAAGCGATCACGTAAGCCTTTATCTTGTGTTGCGATGCCAACTGGGCAAGTATTTAAATGACACTTACGCATCATAATACAACCTTCAACGACTAAGGCAGTAGTTGCCATGCCGTATTCTTCAGCACCAAGTAACGTTGCAATTGCTAAATCGCGTGGTGTTTTAAGTTGTCCATCTGTTTGTACGGTAATTCGGCTACGCAGTTTATTACGTACCAAGGTTTGATGAGTTTCAGCCAAACCAAGTTCCCACGGCAAGCCAGTGTGTTTAATTGAACTTAATGGTGAAGCACCAGTGCCGCCATCATGGCCAGCAATCAGTACTACATCAGCGTAAGCTTTAGCCACACCAGATGCCACAGTTCCTACGCCTGCTTCTGACACTAATTTAACGTTAACGCGTGCATCACGGTTAGCATTTTTAAGATCAAAAATAAGCTGTGATAAATCTTCAATAGAATAAATATCATGATGTGGTGGTGGAGAAATCAAACCAACACCTGGCGTTGAACCACGTGTTTTACCAATCCAAGCGTCGACTTTATCACCTGGTAACTGACCACCCTCACCCGGTTTAGCGCCCTGTGCCATTTTAATTTGTAGCTCGTCAGCATTCGCCAAGTAATGGCTGGTTACGCCAAAACGACCTGAAGCAACTTGCTTAATGCGCGAATTCATTGAATCGCCATTTTCTAACGGGGTAAAACGAATAGGATCTTCACCACCCTCACCGCTGTTACTCTTACCACCAATGCGGTTCATTGCAATCGCTAACGTGGTATGTGCTTCCCACGAAATCGAGCCAAATGACATTGCACCTGAGGCAAAACGTTTGAAAATATTTTCAATCGGTTCAACTTCACTTAAGTCAATTGAAGCGCGATCGCTACTAAATTCAAGTAAACCACGTAAAGTAAACGCTTCTTTACTTTGATCATCAACTGTTTTGGTGTACTGCTTAAATTGATTAGTGTCGTTACTAGCCGTTGAATGCTGCAATAAACGAATAACAGTAGGACTAAATAGATGACGTTCGCCATCATGACGCCATGAGTACTCACCGCCTGTTGGCAATAAGTTTTCAATCGCAATACGACTCGCTTCAGGGAAACCTTCACGATGACGTAAAAGCGCTTCTTGAGCGATTTGATCTAAGCTTAACCCTTGGATCCGACTAACAGTACCGGTAAAGTACTTATCGACAACATCCGAGTTAAGGCCTAAAGCTTCAAAAATTTGTGCACCTAAATAAGATTGTAACGTTGAAATACCCATCTTAGAGAAGGTTTTCAATAAACCACTGCCTACAGCTGCAGTGTATTTATCGGTGATTTGATCATTTGATAATTCACTATCAAGTACACCTTCATCACGTAAGCCATACATACTTTCAAGTGCTAAGTAAGGGTTTACCGCCGCTGCGCCATAACCTATGACGGTAGCAAAATGATGAGTCTCGCGAATATCAGCCGATTCAAGAATGATATCAGCGTAAGAGCGTAAATCTTCTCGAATTAAATAGTGATGAACCGCAGCAGTTGCTAATACCGATGGAATAGCAACATGATCACTGTCAACTTCACGATCACTTAATATTAAGATGGCATAACCATCTTCAACGGCATTTTTTGCGTATAAACAAACACGATCAAGTGCCTTTTTAAGTGCGCCAGCTTTACCGTTGGCTTTAAAGGTAATACTAATGGTCTTTGATTGCAGATGATCATTATCAATATGCTGTAATTTACGTAACTGCTCGTTTGTCAGTACCGGTTGGTCAATTTCAACCTTATGACAATGCGCCGCCGTTTCATCAAGTAAGTTAAGTGACTTACCAATATAACCACGCAATGACATTACCAATTCTTCACGAATAGGATCGATTGGTGGGTTAGTCACCTGAGCAAACAACTGCTTAAAATAATGAGATAGTTGTTGTGGACGATGAGACAGTACCGCTAATGGTGTATCTGTACCCATAGCGCCTAGTGGTTCTTTCGACGTGCCGACCATGCCCGCAAGCACTAAGTTAAGATCTTCACTGGTATAACCGAAAGCTTTTTGTATTTTACGTAGCTCAGCTAATGGCGGTTGTGCAATAGAAGCCGTTGGAACAGGAAGATCATCCAATTCAATTTTATTTTTTGCTATCCATTGACCATAAGGCTGTGCTGAGCTGACTTGCTGTTTTACTTCTTCATCGCTAATTATGCGACCTTGTTTTAAATCAGCAATGAATATTTTACCCGGTTGCAAGCGACCTTTTTCAACAACAGTTGATTGATCAACACACAAAGTACCTGTTTCAGAACCCATCACTAACGTACCGTCTTCAGTTAACAAGTAACGTGAAGGACGTAAACCATTACGATCAAGTGTTGCGCCGATAACATTACCATCACTAAACGATAACGAGGCTGGACCATCCCACGGTTCCATAATACAAGCATAATACTCATAAAATGCGTGTTTAGTTGGATCCATATTAGTTTGAGTTTGCCATGCTTCTGGCACCATCATCATCATAACTTGGGCTAGCGAACGTCCACTTAGCACCAATAATTCAATCGCCATATCTAGGTTGGCAGAATCTGAATTATCGTTATTACAAATTGGTGTTAACATTTTCAGTTCAGCATCGCTAAAATTAACAGAACTAAACAATGCTTCACGCGCATTCATCCAGTTAATGTTACCGCGCACTGTGTTAATTTCGCCATTATGGGCGATATAACGGAACGGCTGCGCACGACGCCAAGCAGGGAAAGTATTCGTTGAGAAACGAGAGTGGAACATCGCCATACCAGAGATAGCTCGCTCGTCTTGAAGATCAAGATAATATTGACGGACTTGCTGCGTGGTAAATTGCCCTTTATAGACAATTTTGGTTGATGACATTGACGTAACATAAAATTCGTCACGTTCTTTAGCAATACTGCCATTAATTTTATGCGAGGTATATTTACGTAAAACAAACAACTTACGTTCAAACGCTTGCGCAGTTAATTTTTCTGGCTTGGCAATAAACACTTGTTCAATGTTAGGCTCACTATCAAGTGAAGCGGCACCTAGCATAGAGTTGTCGCCTGGCACATCACGATAACCTAATAAGGTTAAGCCCAGTTCAGCCATATTTTGGTTTAATATGTCTCTACACGCTTCGCGTTGCTCGTTGTCACGCGGAAAGAAAATCATTCCGACGCCGTAATTTCCAGCTTCAGGTAAGCTAAATCCTAATGTTGCAGTTTCTTGGCTTAAAAAATCATGGGGAATTTGGATGAGAATACCGGCACCGTCACCACTTTTGATGTCAAAACCTGTACCACCACGATGTTCCATACAACTCAACATAGTGAGTGCATTTTCAATAATATTGTGAGATTTTTTACCTTTTAGGTTGGCGACAAAGCCAATACCACAACTGTCATGTTCAAACTCGGCACGATAAAGGCCTTGAGATTTTTTGCTCATATCATTCATTGGTTATTCCTATTTCATCAAACTATTGCTATTAGCTAAAATTTACTTGCTAATTAAGCTATATATTTTTATATGCTCAAAGTATGCGCTGCTGATCCTTCAGAGTCTTACTTAGTATTTCTTGAACATCAATCGCCAAACCTCTACTGAGTCTTTTAGACGATATGTCATTAATGAAAATCATTATTTAATGCGGGGCAGCAAAATTACCCGTAAAATGGTTCTGAGTCAATCATTTTGTGAATATACATGCAGAATATTTGAATATAAACAGTGACAAAACATTATTAAAAACTATAAGAATTGGTAGCCTTATTATCTCACATTTAGCCGTTGATGAGTTAATTAGTTAACTTTACAGCAGCTGTTTTCATGCCGATGATTGATGATATTCAATTAACTAAAAATGACAACAGCAACAACAAAACAGACACTATTATACCAAGATCCAATTAAAAAAATCTTAAAAACAGCTGAAACAAATATATGAATATGATGATGAAATGTTTCAAGCTAACAAGCAAAAGTTTTTTGAGTTATTATCTTATGTTGTGGAATATATAAAGCACAATTTAAACGTTCAGTTAACACCGTGAAAGTAATTATGTGGGGATGTCTAAAATTAAGAGATGACTTAAGTTATCCATAATAGACAAAAAACCGATAATTATCAAACAACAAGAAACAAGCAATAAAAATCAGTTAGCTTATAAAGCAAAAAACAAATAATTATATTCGTTTACACAAAGCTGATTTTAACGCTCTACATATAATAAAAATATTAATGAGGTGATCTTTCATAATGAATATACCAACCAAAAATACCATTAACTTAATTGCCGATATTGGTGGTACTAACATTCGATTAGCACTTGCCGATAAATCATGTGAAGCAAACTACAAAGAAATTGAAACTTATCAATGCGCCAAGTTTGAAAGCCTAGCCGATGTACTAGCCCTTTATATTAATAATAAACAGCTAAGTGGTTGTGTTATTAATGCCTGTTTAGCGATAGCCTGCCCTGTTGATGATGATCTAATTTCAATGACTAACCTGCCTTGGCAGTTTTCACAAACAGATTTAAAATCACAATTAAAGCTAAATAATTTGACACTAATTAATGATTATACGGCTATTGCAATGGCAATTCCGTTATTAAACGATGATCAAAAAGTAAAAGTGGGTGGTGGTGAGGTGGTTACTAACAAACCTATCGCCGTATGTGGCCCAGGTACAGGCTTAGGTGTTGCTAATTTAGTTCCTGTGTCTACATTAGGTGTTAGCCAATGGCACTGCTTTGGTGGTGAAGGTGGTCATGTGGATTTTGCCCCTATTGGCGAGCAAGAAATCACTGTATTACGTTATTTGAATACCATTAAAAAAAGAGTTTCATACGAGCAGTTACTTTCTGGCTATGGTCTTGAGCAAATTTATCAAGCGTTAGTAAGCCAAGAAGATGAAGGGGAAAAACCAAAGTTATCCGCTGAAGAAATTAGCACACATGGTATCAACAGCAGTTGTCATCTTTGTCATCAAGCCTTATTAATTTTTTGTCAAACATTAGGTAGTTTTGCCGGTAATTTAGCCTTAATAATGAATAGCCAAGGTGGCGTTTATATTGCTGGTGGCATCGTCCCACGTTTTGTTGACTTTCTTAAAGCAAGTAACTTTAGAGAGCGCTTTGAAACGAAAGGTCGTTTATCGCATATTACCTTGCAAACACCTACTTATGTTATTACTGAAGAACAACCGGGTTTATTAGGCGCTGCTGCTTATTTATTACAACAATAAGCAACTAATAAGCTTCTTATACTCCTTATCAATTAATATGTTACCACTCATAGTGCACGCACTATGAGTGGTAACAGGTATAAATCTCATGATCTTGCGCTGGTAACATGTAGCTAATAAATGTTTACATAGCTAAGTTGAATAGTAAAAATTTAACTTTCCAGTGCCGGTAGCTACGCTGTCATGGAGATTTTTAATTTCCTTAGACCGTTAGCTTTGCGCGCTACCCTTTCGAATAGTTTGCCTTTTTCAACTGATTGATATCATCATAAACACATTTAAAATAAATCCAAATAGAGGCCGTTAACCAACACCAATTGAGGCTTAAGTTTTCAGGTGATCACAAGATAATATGATTGGTTGTATATCGATTAAGTGGTTATGTAAAAGAGCAGAAATCGAGAGGAATATTTAGCAGGGTAGTCTGCTCTAAAAATTAAAAATAGAGCCTTGAACTGACGTAGTTCAAGCACTCTAAGACATGCATATTATGGGTATGTTACCCGTTTCACTTGATTATGAGTCGCTCAGACTTTCTAAAACGAACATATTCAAATGAAACGAAGAGTACGACGGTAAAGCAGAAAGCAAAACCAGTACTCTACAAATGCACTTATTTTTATTTAGTCATCTTGAACCGGTTCATCCCAAGAAAGATGATGATCACTTAATACGACCAAATTTTCACTATTAATTAAACGTTGTGAAGCCGCATAACCGAGTATATTCTGAACACTATCACCTGGACGGCTTGAAATAATTGCCGTTTCATCTGATGAAAAGTTACACAAACCACGTGCAATTTCCTCACCTTTCTCATCATAGACGTGAAGCACATCTGCGCGCTCAAAATTTCCGTGTATTGAAACAACATCGTGGCATGAGAATCCATCATCTCCACCAGATAATGAGTCCGCTACATGCTGTTTTATTACGAGGCTACCCGCCATTTGCAGACGATCAGTAAGCCAGATATTCCATGCTGATGAAGGCGATGAATGGGCAATACATTTGGTATGCTTACGTTCGCCGCGAAGTATTGCGGTAACAGGAGCTTCCATTGTTCCTCTCGCTATGATGGTAGTACAGCCAGCATTTTGCGCCATATTGGCCGCTTGCAATTTAGTTAGCATACCACCGGTACCCAAACTACTGGTGCCGCTTGCTGCTTCCATGTAACTGCTTACATCTTCAATAGACTCTACAAACACCGCGCCTTCTTCTGAAGGGTCTCTGTCATAAACGCCATCGATACAGGTTAAGATAAACAGATATTCTGCCCCGATCATCTGAGCGACTTTCGCTGCAAGTCGATCGTTGTCACCAACACGAATTTCTTCAGTGGTCACGGTATCATTTTCATTTACAATCGGCATTACGCCTTGCTTTATTAAGCGATGAACAGTGTTTTTAACATTGAGAAATCGACGTCTATTTTCGAGGTCGTCAAGGGTAACTAATACCTGCGCAATATCAAAACCATACTCCAACGCAATTTGTTTGTAAGCGTGCATTAATATGGGTTGCCCGCAAGCTGCGGCCGCTTGTTTATCTTGAACACTGGCGTTTTCAATGGTGCAGCCAACAGTATTAAGACCTAATGCTACCGATCCGGAGGACGTGAGCACAACTTCATAGCCTTGGTCACGAAGCGAAGAAATGTCATTAAGTAGGCCATGCATGAATGCAAAACTAGGTGTTAAATTCTTAACGTTTGCTAATAAACTAGAGCCAACTTTTATGACTATGCGTTTTTTATTTCGTGCGGGTTTTGTACTTTTTTGTTCTTCAAAGGTTAACAATATTGATCCTTACTTGATTAATTAAATTAAATATCTGCGTTGAACCGATAATAAATTGGGTTCATAAAACTTCAGACATCGGCGTAATTTTTTCTGCTGTTTTCTGGTGGTAATACAGTAGTGTCGAATACCAATAAATCAGTTTTAATGGTGATTAACTGAATTGAAAAATCGTAGATAAAAAATTGCTGAAACATTTATAACAAACGTTAGGATTTGACAAGTATCGACAAATGAGAACGGATATCATATACTAAAAACCATGTTTTTTCAATTGAACTTAAAATCACCTCCTTAAAAGATGAGTTTTAAGACTTCAAAAGTTCATACTGAACGCCTGCAAAACGATCTGCATTTCATTCAAAAGCAAACTAAAACACATCAGGTATTTTATGTCATTACATATGATTGGTTGTGGAAAAATGAGCGACTCATTATCGACTCGCGCGGTAACCTACAAGGCTTATCCTGCGTTTCATCGATGACGTATCTAACGTTCACAAAAATATTTCAATAAATTAACATTCATCATAGTATTCAGAACAATGAATACTGCACAGCACTTTAGACTGAACTTTTTAATATTAAAATTTGAATGAAAAATAAAAAGTTGTAATAATTCACTTAAGTCACATTGAATTTGACCAAACAGTTTCAAAGTAATAAAACAAGCAAAGGAAAACTCACTTATGTCCAACACGAGTAAAATTATTGATATCGAAAGTATGATTGAAAATCTTGGCAAACAAGCCAAAGCGGCTGCAAATGTTCTAGCCAGTGCAACTACCGAACAAAAAAACTTAGCATTAACTAGTGCAGCAAACTCTCTACGTCAAAATATGGTAATACTACTCGAAGCGAACGCGCTAGATGTTTTAAGCGTTACAAACGCAGGCAAAGCCGATTCATTTATTGACCGACTCAAACTCACCCCAGAAAGAATTGAAGATATGGCTCTCGCCCTGGAAGATATCGCCAAACTTGCCGATCCAGTTGGTCGAGTGTTGGCACAATTTGATCGCCCAAATGGCCTTAAAATCACCCGAGTATCAACACCCATTGGCGTTATTGGAATGATCTACGAATCGCGCCCCAACGTTGGCGCAGATGCTGGCGGCTTATGTTTAAAATCAGGTAATACGGTTATTTTACGTGGCGGCTCTGAAAGCCTCAATTCCACTCGCATTATTGTCGATTGCATGGCAACAGGATTGCGTGCCGCTAATTTGCCAAGCACTTGCATACAATTAATTGACACAGAAGACCGCTCTGCTGTTGCCGCTTTATTACGCTGTGCTGATTATGTTGATTTAGTTATTCCTCGCGGTGGTCGTGGCTTAGTCGAGCTGGTAAGAAACGAAGCACAAGTACCGACATTGTTACATCTAGATGGAAATAATCATGTTTATGTCGATAAAGATGCCGACTTAGCAAAAGCATTAAGCATAAT
>TARA_R110001583_G_scaffold8506_1_pt1 | contig 15991 bp, 19 predicted proteins | sample TARA_R110001583 | Tara Oceans TARA_R110001583 (sample SAMEA4398432) | marine metagenome | biome: Polar Biome; feature: [MES] marine water layer (ENVO:01000295) within the mesopelagic zone...; material: water (ENVO:00002006), including particulate matter (ENVO:01000060) such as...... | reverse complement strand
TCAACTTCTCGTCTTAAAATATCTTCGGAATAAACACGACCATTACCATTTAAATGGTTGGATCTCTGCATAATGCCTGTTAAAAATAGCGCGTTGTTTTCTTTGACCATGCGCTTTTCATCTTCCGTAAGAAGATCATCACATACGCCATCTGGGCAAAGTTCGTAATATTCCCGTAATAATAATTTGCCCATAAGCTAAGAACCCTTGCAACATCGGCGGACTGGTTGCAACATCCATCTATTTGTCCAAGTATTTGTATTCATGTTTAACTCCATTGTCTCCAAAAACCATATTTAAAATATATGATGTTCCTGATGATAGCCAACCTAAAATAAATAAATTAGCTATCTTATACTCAAACGTAAATAGTTCCGTATATCGATTAATTCCAAATAAAAATGCACCGACCCAGAAGCCCATACACATTGGACATTCAAATAATTTCTTTAATTTGCCCCTCGCCGGTCTTATAGAATCAAATAGTTTTCCGTAAACTAAAATTTGAGTCAGACCATATGCTGTTAATATAAAATATATTAAATTTATCATTAGATTTTATATACTGCACCTGTGCCATATGGACCCCTTAGCCAACCTGGGCGTATACTGCCCTTTGTTTCTTCGTGTGGAACTTCGCCCAATTCGGTAGTTTCTTCATCGTTTGGATCAACATATCTATCGGATAGCAGATCTTCATATGCATCCACATATTCGAAATAAGGTCTTTCTTCATCAATGAATTTGCTAATATTTAATATTAACATTTGTACAGAATCTACATCTTCGCTTTGCAAATATGTTGCTTCTAGTGAGCCATAAATATTGCCGCCACGGATACTGTCAAGTTGTATTGTACCCTTCGATCTTAAAAATTTAAAAAGTCTATCCTGTGTTGCATAAACGTCATCATTCAAAGATTTCTTAGGGAAGGCTAAAACTTTTGTTTCATTTGCGACAATGGCTATATCAACATCTGGATGATCTGAAACAATTAAGTTGTTATCGAGCGTTTTTCGAATTATAAGCTTTACAGATGTGGTTGGACCTTCTTCCTCGACTGGAAGTTCTCCCTCGGGTGTCTCTGCTTGTGAGCCAATTTTAAGTGTTATTGCCATTGTTTATTATTTCTTTTGTTAAATTTTGTATATTTAATATATCTGTGAGCATATCTTGATCAAATGGCTTTTGTTTAAATTCTTCTATTATAGATAACACTTTGTTAGTAGAGGCGGTCATATGAGAATCAGATTTAACTTCTTCAATTGTCAAAGAAGATTCAATTATCGTTCTAAGCCTGCCGATCTCCTCATTTAAATAAAGTTTAAACTCCGCACCGTTGTCAGCAAAAGACATTATATATTTATTTAACAGTGTTTTTTGTTCTTCGGATAAAATACCAATATATTGAGAGTTAAATGATTGTATAAATGTTTTAAATATCAAATTATCAATCGGCTTCATAGAATTGGTTTCTTTTGCGGTAAAGGTTGCGGTCATATCCTTAATAATTTGCTCTTCTAATAAAACGCTTTTTTTAATTGGCGTGTCGGAATTAAATATTTGCGATATCGAAGCTAAGTTTTTATAACTTGGAACAAAATTAGCATATGTAGTTTTCGGCAAATTTGCATTAATATCTTTAATCAGCGCAGTTTGTTCACCATAAATAGAAGTAGCGTCCAACGATGAATGTGCCATTTTTACTTTATATAATAATTTTTCTGCTGCATACGGCTCTAATTTGTCGGTTTCGTATATAGCTTTATACAAATCTAATTCTTTGCGAAGGTTCGTGCCTTTTTTAAATCTATTTTTTAAAATTGAAATAGCATTATTTTTCTTGGCGCTGTTGCCTTCAAGAATAGATTTTGTTATTTCACGTATTAACGCCTCATACAAAAAGGCTGTATTTCTTTTTTTATTATGTTTCATTTTTTTCGACATTTTTTTTATTAATATCCTTTTCTTCCAACTCAGTAATTAGGCTCTCAATATCTTGATTGACATTAAATATTTGTGTTTCTTCCATATTCTCAAAAATCTTATTAACGCTAAATAGCCCTGGATCTGTCATCCATAGCCCTCGGGCTCCGTCCACACTAGAGTCGCCCTGCCTGGGCGCTCTGCGTGAGTGTCGTTTCCTTGGTCCTATTTTGTTAATTCGTCTTCGATCTTTATCTTTTTTAACAGAGTTGTATGTATGTCCGTGTGCCTGTTCTTCACCACTTTTTTCAGTTGGTTCGTCTTCTCTTCGCCCAGGAGGTGCGGCTAACAGTGCTCCCGCAGCTTCTTCATCGCCGGGTTCTTCCAGGGGTTCTTCGCCTCCAAGTCCTTCCTCTCCTTCAAGACCTTCAAGACCGCCCATCTCGTCTTCCAAGCCGCCGCCCATGCCAGCAAGTCCTTCTTCTCCGCCGCCTGCCGCAGCTTCTGCTTCGGCTTCAAGTGAAGCTTCAAACTTCCTATCATAAAACATTTCTCTTTGATTTCTAAGAAATTCATCATCGGACATGTTGAAGATTTTTTCAGAAACCCATCGCTTGCTGAAAAAGCCCTCAGTAGCCTGTCCCCCAACTTCAAACTTTGTTCTCCAATGCTCCAATTCTTGCAATTCTGCAATTTTAGATGGATTGTTTAGTGACAATTTAAAGCTAATTAAATCTTCGGAACGATAGCCCATAGTATAAAGGTGAATAATACCAATCTTTTCCATTTCAGCAATAACAACTCTTTGTAGTCTTTGTATTGTTCTTGCAAATCTAATGTCTTTCTGTGCCAAAGTGGTCTTGTCTTCTTGTGCTCCTTCGCCTTGTGCAAGATATGATTGAGGTACCTTAAGCGCAGAAAATAATTTTTCTCTTAAATACTTTACATCCTCAATATCTCCCGTATACTGTCCGCCTGCTAATGTTTCAACTTTTGTTGATACGCCGCCACGGACGGGAACAAAATAATCTTCATCAACACTCATCGGATTATATCTTAAATCTACACGACCTGTAGAAGAATCAACCACCTGATTGCGTTTCATTTGTGTCATTACTTTTTGCATATATTGTTCCACATCTTCTGGTGCAATATTGCCAACATCAACATAAAACACTCTTCTTTCGGGTGAGCGCACAATACGATATGTCATCATGGCATCTTCAAGTAATGTTAATTGTCTCCATATGCGACGAGAGGGCTCTAGAATAGACGTACCATATGGCGCATATCTATCATTTCCTAAAACTCTAAAATGTGCAAGTTGCCAATTTTCAAAAGTAAGTCCGCCTGAATTCCATTGAAATTGTACGTAATTTGGATTTGTTTTATCTTCACCTTCTAATCTTTCGACTTCATGGGTTGGCAATCCAATTGCGCTTGTAACCCCCACCTGCTCATCAATATCCAAATACAAAAAGTAATCGCCATATTTACACATTGTGCGGCACCAGCCAAATAAATTAAATTCTACATTAAGCACATTGTGATAAAGTGCTTCCAATACAGCTTTAATTTCTTCATTATTGGTATGTATCGTAAGTAATGGCTGTAAACCAGATGATGTTGTCATTTCATCTGCATAAATGTCCAACGATGATGCAATTTCTGGAGTGTATTCCATTTGTTCAAAATCTGAATATCTTTCAGCACGTAGCTGATTTGACATGATTGCAGCACTTAGCTGTTCAAATGGGTTATAAGATGATTTTTTAAACTGTTTTCCGCTAGCGGATTTAAACCTATACTTATCTAATTGTGTTCTTCGTAGTTTGCGTGGTGTTTGAACTCGATAGTTTACCATCGGTCCAGAAAATATTCTTGTTAATCTTCTAAACAGTTCGGATTGTGGATTTCGAACATTTTTTTTATTTCCAGCCATATTTTATTATCCTTTATAAAGCCAAGAATACTTTTCCATCATTTTCTTTGCTTTGTCATCTAGACTATTTTTTTGTGTATCCCGTCTTGGATCGTATCCTTTTTGCCCTTTAATAGTGGTTTGCAATGTTGTTCGCGCAAGGAACATAGATTCTAAAAAGGCTTTCTTGTATGCAATATCTTTCTTATTCATTTCAAATGCCGTATCTCTAACCCAACATCCAATTGCTAATGCCATAGTGAGATCATCGTTATATCCTCTCATCGCCTCCGGTCTACCATTGTTCCAAATAAAAGTTTTTAATTCATTTATAGTTCTAGATGAATATACTGTAATTAGTTTATTTCTAATGAATTCCTCTAATTTTGCAATAATCAACGGTCTTGTTTTGGACGATGTTGTAAAGCCTGCCACAGCATTAGACATATTTTCCGCTCTTACTTGTTCAACATATTCGTGCGTTGATTTAATTGAAAAATATATATTTGTATAACCTCGTTCTCTCAGCTTGTCTAAAACTGTAAACCCAACGGAATTATTTTCAACAACCACCATGCAATTGCCATATTCCTTTCCAGCGCTCATAACAATATCTGTAAAAAGATCAGGAGTTGCTTTGCCTTGATAATCGGCAATTATTTCCATTGTATCTAATTTTAATATATGAAATGTGGAACTATCTTGACCATCACCTCTAGCCACATCTGCTGTTAAAAGATATGTACATTCTGGTTGATAGTTTTCCCAAATCCAAAAATTTCTATCAAAACCTGTACGATATTTGGGTTCAACGATCTTTTCTTCAAGCCAAACGATATCGTCTGGGTGAATAACCGTTTCTCCAGACATGTTAAAATTACATTCTAATTCTTGTGCAATTTGCCTGCGAGACATATTTTTTGTTTCATTCTCATACCATTCTATATCTCTGTCTGGGTGTACTTCCCAGCGAAGCTTCGTTGAAAAAAAATCATTCATACCTTGTTCGGCATCAATATATGTTTGGTGAAACCAGTTTCCCACACCATTTGGAGTAGATAAGGCAATACATCGCCCGCCTGTTGATAGTGTCGGGTACAGACCAGTCCACAATTCTTCCAAACCCTCAACATGTGCCGCCTCATCAATTACCAACAAAGATAGCGCTTCTGAACGTCCGGCATCTGCACTAGTTGAAGAGGCTTTGATTTCGGATCCGTTAGAAAGAACAAATGATGCTCTGTTGTCTATGGTGATGTCCGCAATACGTAACCATGGTGGCATGTGCTTAATTATTGATTTAACTTTTTTTACTAAATTTGTTGCGGTTTGAAACTTGGTGGCAATAACAAGAATATTTTTATTTCTATGAAACAGCATTAACCATACAACGTAAGCGGCTGTAATAGTAGAAATTCCAAGTTGCCTTGCTTTAAGTATTACATTAAATCTATGTTCATTAAAATTTTTAAGTAACTCGTCTTGAAAGTCATACGTCTTAAAAGATATTAGCCCATCAATTGGGTGAGAAATTTTGGCATAGTTATTAATAAAATAAGCGGGATCTTTCCCGCTCATCACGATTTCTTTTAATATTTCCTTTTTTGTAAGCTGGTAGCCCATTACCCCTCATTTTTTCTAGTAACGTTGCTAGGTTTTTTAGTTTTAGGATGCTCTTCTTTGCCCCAAGCAACCCAATCTTTAATTGATTTGTCCAGTTGTTTGTCTGACGAATCAGCAGAGCCTGCACCCACTTCTTCAACTCCCTTTAAATTATTAATTTTATAAGCTCTGTGAGCTTGAACCCATGCCCTTACGCCAGAAGTGTTCTGTACTAAGGCTTCGACCTCGCCATCTGCCTTCAGCGATAGGGAATCGCCCGTAATTGCTTTATACTCTTTCTTCAAAAAATTAGCAATTTGTTGAATCATGTCTTCAATATCAGACTCAAAATTCTTATTGTGAACTTCTTTTATTCTAATGTCGGAATGATAATTGATAATCAATCGATCACCATGAAACTTGACCCCAAAACCATCCATAATTCGTGAGTCGGTAATGGGATCTCCTTCTTCTCTTTTAAGACCTATTTTTCTTTCTTCGCCGTCATATGAATAACGTTCATTGTGTGCGCCATCATATGAATTTGCGGCTGCTTGTGATATAGCTCTAACGATTTCTAATGTAGTTGCCATGTAAATTTATTCTCCTTCATTTGGTCGCCACCCTGATAGCCATCGTTCCTCTCGGAATTCGACCCATTTAATATAACAATCGTGACAACAATTAAACTTATTCATATAAACATCATCTCTGCCATCAAAAGAATAAATACCGCATACCGGGCATTTTCTATTTGATTCTCTATTAAGTAGTTTTTTAGAGATTAAAAAACCATCCACTTCTATTTTTTCGGTTTTTTCAGCTATAGTATTTTGTTTTTGTGCCAATTCTTCGATTTGTGTTAAGTAATCGTCTTCCTTCTCTTTGTTCCAAAATTTTTTTGGATTTTGTACAGCCTCATTGCCGTATTTTTTTTGAATGGCTTGTTCTATTTTTACAATATAATTTGGATCTTTTTTCTTTGTCATTGCGAATTAACAATTTGATTGGTGGCAAAAAATACACCTAATGATAAACCAATACCAGCTACTGTGCCGCCTAGTAGCCACCAATCATTATTTTTATTTGGCTGCTCAAGAGCCATTTCACGATATGTATCGATTTCTAACTCTTTCGCTTCAATCAGTAAATTTAATCTTTCATTTTGTGCGTTTGCGCTCGCATTCAAACTATCAATTTGCAATGTATATCTAGCCTCTAATTTGGCTAATTCATATTCAACCCTTAAATCGCATTCAGACATTGAATATTGATGCTCTGTGATCAACTGCGCGGTTGCTACAGGATTAAATAGCGTTCCTGCAAACGGTGCCGGTTCTCCTAGCTCCAGGTGTGTATATTTTGGCACATCAGAACTATTATCTTGAGCATAAGCAGAGCTATACATAAGCAAGGTACAACATAATATTTGTGCAATAATTTTATTCAACATATTCAAATCCAAATTCATCTAAAAGTGTTTTGTTTAGATTGCTCGGATCATTATGATATTGATTCACAATCTCTTTAATTCTTGCTCGTTTGTCAAATTTTAATTGTTGTGAAGCGCTCTTATGCGCATCTTCAATTTGATCTAAAATACTATTATATTTTTGTATCGCTTTGTCTCTATTCTCAATTTCTTGTTTATATGTTTTGTTAATGCCATCAATTTGGCTTTGATAGCTTTGCTTTGTCGCATCTAATACTTTCATTGCTGCGTCTGTATTTTTGCGAGACACAAACCAAATAATAAATGTCCATGCAAACAAAAATAACATTTTCCAATGATGCTTAATCCAAAGCCAACTTTTATTCAAGAACAGCTTAATAGCTAATAAATTCATACTCACTCTCCATATTTATAAACCTTCATAATATCAACAGCACCCTGGGTGCCAATGTATACCATTGCGATCAGTCCCCATGTTTCAGATGTTAAGTCTGACCATATCATCAATCCTGTTGCAGTAAGAAAAGTTAATAACTTTCTTGATATTACCTTATATAATATTCTATCTAATGCTCCCTGCATTGTTCTTCCCATATTTATGTACCTCTTATTTTATTGGTTAACGCATGCATAATCATTATGCTTATCAATGTTAATTACTGTATCTACACAATCTTTTAAAGAATCCAAGTGAGATATCATAATAACTACCCTGAAATAAGATTTTACCATATCTAATATTCTGATAAAACCTTCTAAATTTTCTGCGTCCAGGGATGTGCCCGGTTCGTCTAATATAAAAATATTCGACTTTGGCAAGTTTGAAACTGAAAGCAACGACAGTCTGATGGCCATTGCTGCAATTGTTTTTTCGGCACCGGATCCCATTTCAATTGGTCGTGGATCGTGTTTTGGGTGCTTAATAAAAATATTTAACCTTCTGCCGTCGTCTTCAAAGAATACTTCAAAATCCACGATATTGGCTAGTACTTTTGCTATTTCTTCGTTAATGATTGGAAGTTTATTTTTAATGATGTCATAGGATATTCCACCCGTATGCATACATTGCATGAATAAATCATATGCTGCATATTCTTCTCTTAAGTTATTCAATTCCTCTTTCTGTTCTCGTAGGTTGGTTAATTTTTGTTCACATGAGCCATGAGTTACATATAATAATTGTAGCTCCTCCTCACAATCAACTAAATTGCTTTTTGTTGATTCAATTTTGTTTGCAATGGTGTTCTTTTTGTTTATTAAGTTTTGAGTATTGTCAATAATTTCTTGATTTTTTTCATACTCTAAAATCTTATTTTGTAGTTCCTCCACTTCCTTTACAAGCATTTCCTGTCTTGTGTTGTTGTTTGTAATTTCTAGTGAAAATATAGAAATTTCATTTTGCGTATCTTTTAACTTTCCTAATAGCTGATTATGCTTGTCTAAATGATCTTCTATATTTTCTGCTCCCAGGTTGTCTATATCCTCTATTAAAGCAATGCTGTTGGTTCTAAGATCTTTAATATTGTCTATCGCACCAGGAAGCTCTTCTTGTGCTTTGTGGGCATCACAAATGAATTTGCAATTTGGAAATTTATCGCCGCACGGGACTTCAGACAACAAGCGTACTCTTCTCCGAAATATTTCCACCTTATCATTCTTTTTGGACAAATCATCTAAAATTTCTTCAAGATCTTTTTGTGTATCGGTCATAAGTTGTTTTTTATTTTCTAAATCAACAACATCAAATTGTTCCACAAACTTATTAATCTTTATTTCTAATTCTTCCTTTTCTTGTTTCTGTTGCTGTAAAGTTATTAATGTTTCAATGGCACTTTTTAACTCTGATTGCTTTTGGGTTAAATCATTTTTGGAACCATGGATGTCAATAATTTCTACAGGTGTTGCGCCAATAGTTTCATTTATCTTAGAAAGCTGTTGGGTTAACTTCGTTATGGTGTCGTTATATTTTTTACATTGTTGTTTGTGCTGTGTTATTTGCTCATTACTATCTTCTAGTGTGTTTTGAGCCGTATCAATATCTGCGTCAAATTCCCTGCCTTCTAGTCGCTTAAGCGCTCCACGCAGATCTGCAGCGTCTTCTTTAGCCATTTTAAACTTTTTATCAAAAAGTTCTAAATCAAGAAATTTAGCTAGTATTTCTTTTCTTTTTGTAGAACCCTCTTTAATAAATGATAGCGAATCAAGCTGTGACGCCATAGATGTAAGCAAAAAATCTTCTATCGTGCCGAACATCTTTCTAATGTTTTTATCTGTATCGTTTCTTGACAGCCCATTACAGCTTATAACTTCATTATCAAAATCACTACAATAATTAAAATCTACAACTGTTTTGGCTTCAAGCGTTTCTTCGCCTTTAAGTTTTTTAGTATATTTTTCTGATGTTCTTTCAATAGTGTAAAGCTTATCACCAACTCTAATCTTAACTGTGCCCACACCCAAATCTTTATTTTGGTTTATAATATTTAAATTCTTTCTTTCGTTTTTGGATGTAGAGTTAAAAATTGTATATAGCATTCCATCTACAATGCTTGATTTACCAGAATAGTTTTTGCCGAATATACCAACTATTCCATTAAGCTTTTTAATATCAAGTTCATTGCCTTCGTCATAATTAAATAAATTGTCCCATTGAAATGACTCAAGTTGCCAATTAATATTTCTAGCTACCTCTTCGGTTGCTTCGATTGTTTGATTATATTTTGTATTTAAATCAAAAATTCGTTCCATAATCTCATCATCAACTTCATAATCTTTTAAAAATTGACGTATTAATTTCTTCTGGACGCCAACATCTCGTAGATTTTCTTTGATAAAATTGTTATTTTGCGCATCAAGCCCATTCCTTGTTCCCAGCGCTCTATTCAAAAATGTAATGCTTTCTGGTTTAAACCGATGTTTTGCCACATCGACCGCGTGCTTCATCTTGTCTAAAGGAAGATTATTGTTAGATACAAGGCGTAAGCGAGCGCCGATGGGCACATCAATGCTTTTTGGCATTCTGCCTTTAGGGGTTAACTCTATTGTGATAAAAGGCTTGGGATTCTTAATTTCGACATGTTTAACGTTAAACACATCTTTGTCAGCAATGTCCCAAATTAAATATCCTTTATTATCCTCTTCTCCATGATTTTGCTGTATAGTGCTGCCAGCATATTGTATCCGTTGTTTGTAATCCAAGCTTTGTTTTTTGTGAATATCACCAAGCATAGCGTAGTCAAAATTATCAAATATTTCAAGTTCGTGTTCGCCATGCTCCATAACCCAGCCCTTGTCTGTTCTACAATTGCTGATTGAGCCGTGATATAGCGCAATATTAACCTTGTTTGTGTCTGTGGGATCGATCCAATTTTCTTCATCAAACACAGAAAGCACATTTAAACAAAATTTATCATCAAGATGCGCTTCGCCAGAGTTCTTCAATAAATGAATATTAGGCAAATTTAGTGCTTGCACAATTGGCGTAATTGCATCTTGTCGATTGCTATTGCGTAAATTGCCATCATGATTCCCAAGAATGATATAAGTGGGCGCTATGCTTGCTAGATTAGTAAAAAAATCTGAACATAATTCCACAAATTCTGGGGAGATTTGTGTTTTAGTGTGTGCAATATCTCCGCAATGGATAATACAATCTATGTTTTCTTCTTGTAGGGATTCGTATAATTCCTGAAATATCTTTCTATATTCATAATGATACTTCAAATTCTTAATATGCGTATCCGCGATGTGGGCAAACTTCAAGTGTACTCCTACTGCAAGTTGTGCTACTATCTAATGTAACATGCTATATTTGCGATGTCAAGCTTTTATTTTAATTCTTTTATTGCTTTTGATAGCTGTTCTTTGACAATTTGTCTTAGCCTATCTTTGCTTTGTTCTTCCAAGCCTGGGCGTGACATCGAGGCTGTATTTAATTGATCTGGAAGTGTTCCTTGGGGACGGGATTCGTCTGGATCATGATGTATGGATGCTAAATTTTCTAATTGTTGTAGAATCCAATCATCGGGTCCGCCGGAATGAAGGGCGGGATCGCCGCCCGATCTTTGTACTTCGGGTGGCATATGTTCTACTCCATAGGCTTCAGCTTTGCCGGATATAAATAAATCCATTAATTTTTCAGCCGCAGATGAGCCAAAAAATTCATCTCTTAATTCTTCATCTCCTGAAATAATAATATTAACAACCAAAGATTGTTCTTGTTCGTCCAAGCCAGCGGCTTGTAGCAATTTGACAAGTTTGGTTGTCTGCGGATCATAATGCCCAACTTGCCCACCTTCACTTACTTGAGACTCTTTAAGATTGGAATATCTAAGTTCTTCTGTAATAATTTGCTTAAGTCGGGACTTGGTGATTTTCATGTTGTTTCCTCCGGGTCTTTTTTGGCCATGGCTTCCAGTTGCCCTAACAACCTCTCATAAACATTCGTCACCGCATCATCTAGAGTATCCGTTAAAAACTGTACTGTGTCTGAGTCATTGTCCTCGATAGCTTCTAATAATTTTTCTGTTATGTGTTGGCAATCTTTGTCATCGTGTACGGACTTATTAACAATTTCCATAAGAACTACGGCTTGTTCTTCTGTTAAATCCGTATGTTCAATAATATTGCTAATTGTTTCTTTAATCTTGTCTTGTGCAGCCTCTAAAGGATCTTGTTTTTTACTAAATGCATCAAAAACTCTCTTCATCCAGTCCGGTATGTTTAACTTAGCTTTCAGATATAACCAACCAAAGACTCCGGCAATCATTAATGGAACTGCGCTGGTTGATATGAAAAAAGCTACACCTGTTGCAGCCCCTGCGTTTAAGGCGGCTATATTGAGTGCTGACCATGCGGCAGTTGCCGAGACTGCCACTAGGGCACCCCATGGACCAATTGCTTGAATATGACCATGAACACCCTCTGGTCCAATATCCAACCCCATGCCCTCGGGAATGTGATTGCTGACACCAGATGCTTCTTTTAAGACTTGTTCTTTTTGAGTGTCGCGGAGGGCTTGCTTTTGTTCACAGATTCTATAAAAAACGTCAACAGAATTAATAGATTTGTTTTCATCAAGAAACTTGTTCCAATTCTCCATTAAAATTTGCATTTTTTTCATAGATAAACTCCTAGAAGATAGCCAATAATTAACCCTTTGACGAATGCGAGATGTAATAAAGCATAGCGCGACAATCCTAGCTTACGTCTTGTTTTGCTTATAAAGTTTTTATGCCATTTAATAATATTCATTTATTGTGTTTCCTATTCACCAGCCACAAAATAGTCTCCGACAAAAGCCTCTAAGTCATACGCTACGGCGTCTAATTCTTGAGCAAGAGCTTCTGCCCTGGCAACCTGCGAAGCCTCCATGCCTTCTTGAGAGCCAAGCCCTCGCAGAAAAAGAATAGAATCGTTAAGCCGCGCTTGCATCCAATCCATTGTGAGTGTTGCGGATCCTTTCCGTGTCAAGGGGGGCTCACCAGTTTCGGCTCTTGCGGGCTCGTCAGAAACTTCATAATCATCATGCGTGACCATTGAGGTACCAAAACCTCCTGGTACGACGCCCTCTTGCAAGTTGTTAACTTCTTCTTTAATAATCTGCATTATTTGTGATTTGGTAATTTTCACTTTTTAAAATCCTTGAGCCCCTTGGCGTGCATAACTTGACCAGTCCTGGGATCAGTTACAGTGGCACCACGGTGGGGGATATCAATATCTTTAGCTTTATGGAAAGCATTATAAAGTGCTGTAGCTAATACATCCAGATCAAGTACCTGTCCGGTATATTGTTCAATAATACCAGTCTCTGAGATGTCCATGGCCATTTCGCGCCAGTCATCACCTGACAATTCTCGTGTTGAACGTCTGAGTTTCTCAGCCCCTTGATCAAGCACCCCTGATGGCGGAGACTGCTCCTGTATTGTCTTCTCATCCATAAAATATCGAGGATCGATAAATTTCTTGTTTTTTCTAATCATTTAATTATTCTCCTTAAGTTCGACAGGAGGGTGTGGCATTTCTGGAATGCCAATCCGCTCTTGTTCGTTTAATCGTTCTTGTGTTCTGTGATGGCTGTAAGAAACAACCGCTAATGTTAGCAAAGATAAAACAATAGCTAATACATCAAGTCGCAGCAATCTTAATAATCTTTGTTTCATTTAAAAGTCCACCCCTGGATCATCATCTAAGTGCTTCGAATATCGAGTTTCGTCACCTTTCATTGGAGCGTATTTTTTCCTAGCCCATGTGGCGGAAACTTTTCCTACATTGCTAAGATCTTCTACAACTTCTTCTGGTGATTTACCCGCTACCCATTCATCATAAAGATCTAATTTATCTACAATCATGCCGCTAAAATCTTCAAATGATAAGCCGTCATCTCTTGTGGAGCTTGCGTGTCCTATCGCCTGTTGTGAAAGTTCTCGCTCGGCTGGATCGCCTTGTTCTTTTAAAAGCTTTGAAAGCTCTTCTTTAATTAATGTTTTAATATAAATCAACGCTTCGCCTTTAACAAATCCTATATCTGTGCCTCTGTAATCTTGGCTTTGAGAAATCCCCATTTTTTGCAGTAGAGATTCAACCGCTTCCGAAGAATTTGGATGTGATGCCAGAAGCGCAATAATTGCATCCGCCAAATCATCAGCAGTAACGGATCCTGCGCCAACCATACCACCCCCGTAGGGAGTCCCAGGCGCTTCTGGGGGCTGCTCTAAGGGATCCCGCACTGGTGGGTAGGGGCTGACTTCGCGGAGGATTGTATCGACTTCCTCAGCAATAATTTGAGCAAGTTCTCTTGTCGCAAGCTTGATGTCGCTCTCTCTTATTATGTTCTCATTAGCGTGCGTGTGAAGAGCGGCAAGATAATCATTTACATCGCCATCGGTGCAGCCAACTTTTTTGCCTTTAGAGCCATCAGCTTTCTTTTTATAAACACATTTTCCATCAACTACATACGGCATATAACTTTCCTCTATAACGCATTAATACTTGTCTCCAATAAATAGTCGTCTTGTGCTATAAAAGTGGCATTTTCTTTTCGTTTTTTAAATACTTCTTTTGTCATGCTGCCGACATCATCATATCCGCTGGTATCTATTTTATAAACTTCAACTCCGTAGTTAATAAAATTTTTTATTATTCGCTGCTCTTTTTGTTGTGCATCTTGGTCAAGAGCAATGAAAACTGGCGTATCATGTATTACTATTGCTTGAAATAGTTTTGAGCTTTCCTTTAAAGTCGAGCCCAATAATGGCACAGAATTACGTCCAGCTATTATAGCATCAAAAACGCCTTCTGTAATTATTAAATCATCATCCCAATCCACATAAAGTTCATTAAAAATTATATCTTTGCTTACCGAAGGATTGAGATATTTTTTCCAGGAACCGTTATATGTTCTTGCTATAAAATAGTTGACATATCCCTCTTGATCAAATGATGGAACTATAATTCTGTTTGCATAATACCCAGAAACACAATATCCAATTTTCCAATAAAGAATATCTTCTTTTGTTATGCCGCGATCTTTTAAATATTTTCTAGCCAACAATGATGTTAAAGGTATATTTTTGCTTACTAATGAATTGAATTCATCAGGCAGGGATGTGCGTTCAAAATTAACATCTTTTACAGTGTCAAAAAGATGCTCAAAATCTGTAATATTGACTTTGTTTGTTAATAGATCCCATTCTTGAAGTTGTGCAAATGTTCCGAAACGCCGGACCACACGTCTTAAATTGCGACCATTTGTATCGCAAACCCAACACTTGTATACATTCTTGTCAATATTGACAGATAATTTCTTTTTATGATGCTTGCAATATGGACAATAAAACAAATATTCATCATTTGTTTTGTAATTATCGCCCAAAATTTTAATCAGAATTTGTCGTTTAGCGTTCACTTACTTATTATAACTGACTATAACAACAATGTCAAGCAATTATAGGTCCAGCCAGTGCCATTACTATTGCATCTGCCCTATCATCTGTTCCTGGTTGCGGATTGCCCTTATAAGTTAAATTGTATTTAAACTGCCCATTCATTTTATCTGCTATTTGCTCAACTATATAGGTCTTTTTTTGATTGCCCTTTAAGCCTCTAGGAACTTTAATATTTAATTTGGCTCTAGCAGAAGTGGGATTAATTAACGTTGCATTTTGATTAAAAATTTTTCTGATTGCGTAGCAGCACATACCATTAAATCTTTGTAATTTTGCCATGGTGAAGGCAGTAGTTTTACCACCCTTAAACATCAAAGCAGGCTGTTCAACATATATTTTATATGGCATATAATAATGCTCTATTTCTTTCATTCTTCTTTCGAATTTTACTGCTCTTTCTTCCAATGATTCGCCCTGTTTAAATTTTAGCACTTCGCTAACTAAAATCTTATTTTCATCTAATACGGCGATACCAATTTTAGAAGAGCTTATATCAAGCCCTAATATTTTCATATCTAATAATCTAGTTTAAGTTTAAAAGTTAATTCTCTTTCTTCTGTTTTCTTTACTGGAGTTGCTAACGTGGCAATTCCAATTAAATTTTTGTCTTCATCAAAAAGTCCAATTTTTGAAATATATGTGGTTTTCTTAAAGCTTCCAGTGGGGTCTGCATATGAACTTGATGTGGCATTTTTTATTCTCATATTAAATGGCTCTGAATATCCCATTGTGCCGGTGGCAGCTACTAAAGCTTGATCTTTTTCCAGGTAAGTTGGATTGTTTGAGTGATTAAGCTCTCCCTTGTGCGCATGCGCTAACATTGTTAATGTGGGTATATAATTTGTACCTTGAAAGGATAAATTATAACTTGAAGAAACTACTTTGCCATCCTCTATTGCGCCATCATTTGCCCCAACTGCAAAAAATATCCAACTTGGATCGCTAGTATCCCCGCCTCCTAAATATGCTTCTCCCCCAAAGCCTGCATATGAATCATCTGCTAAATTCCAAGCACCAGTTAAGATAAGAAATCCTTCATTATATAAGACAACTCCTGCGACGGAACCCGAGCCTCCGCTGCCTGTTGGTCCTATTTGTATTAATTCTCCGTTTTGTTTTTGATCTCGTAAATGCCCTATTAGT
>TARA_R110001583_G_scaffold12215_7_pt1 | contig 15996 bp, 17 predicted proteins | sample TARA_R110001583 | Tara Oceans TARA_R110001583 (sample SAMEA4398432) | marine metagenome | biome: Polar Biome; feature: [MES] marine water layer (ENVO:01000295) within the mesopelagic zone...; material: water (ENVO:00002006), including particulate matter (ENVO:01000060) such as...... | reverse complement strand
ATTTTTTGATAATGTTTTTGAAATTGTTGTTTAGTATGGATATTAGTTGGTGTTTTACCTTTTCTAATAATATCTTTATCGAAGAAATCAAGTTCTTCGTCTGGTATTTCAATATATAAACTGTAAATTGCCCTTGACATTAATCACCTAAATAAGTTATAGTAGTATTAATATCATATATATGGAGTATTGTCAATGAAAATATTGGTTACAGGTTCAAGTGGATTTATTGGTTCACATGTAGTTAGAGAATTAAAAAAAGATAAACATTCAGTTTCAGAGTGGGATTTATTAAGAACATTTGAGGGAAATCCAGCACCCCTTAATTTTAAAGATATAAAAGAAGATTACTTATCACAATTTGATAGAGTAGTTCATCTGGCGGCATTAGCAGATGTTCGTAAATCAATGGAAGACCCAGACAAATGGTATGAAACAAATGTAGATTGGTCTATTAACTTGTTTCAATTATGTGGAAAACTTGAAATTCCATGTGTTTATGCTTCATCTTCAAATGTACATGAATGGTATAATAATCCTTATGCAGGTTCAAAAAAGGCAATGGAATCTGTGGCAAAGGCAACAGGTAAACATATTGGATTAAGATTTACTAATGTCTTTGGGCCTGGATGTAGACCTACAATGTTAACTCAAAAAATGATTGATGGCACTTTAACGTACAAAACTAATCATACAAGAGACTTTATACATGTATTAGATATTGTTGATGCAATTAAATTGTTTATATATCGTAAGGACTTTTTCGCAGATTGGACACAACATAATTATGAAATTGCAAGTGGTAAAGGCATAAAGGTCGATGAGCTAGTTGATAAATACTTACATAATATACCTTTAGAATCTGGTTTTATAGGCGAAAGACAAGATAACACGGCAAATATAACAGATATATTGGATTTGGGATGGGTACCAAAACGCAATTTAGATAAATACTTAAAAGGGAAAATACATGGCAATACCAAATTCAAAGACAACATTCAAAGATTATTGTTTACGAAACTTAGGTTTTGGAGTAATTGACATTAATGTTAGTGACGACCAAGTTGACGATAGAATAGACGAAGCGATACAATACTTTGCTCACTACTATTATGATAGTGTTGAGAAAATGTATCTTAAATATAAAATTACAGAAGCAGATAAAACAAGAGCTTTAACCAACGATACCACTACTGCAACCGATAGAGTTGATAGTACAATAACATCAAGTTTTGAAGAAGGGAAAAATTTTATTCCTATGCCATCGAGCATAGTTTCTGTACTAAACATTTTTTCATTCGATAATGCGGCTACAAACAATATGTTTGATATTCGTTATCAATTAAGATTAAATGATTTGTATGATTTTTCCTCAACAAGTATTGTTCACTATGAAATGACAATGCAACATCTTGATTATCTTTCACATATTTTAGTTGGCGAAAAACCTATTAGATTTACAGAACATCAAGGAAGATTATATTTAGATATGGATTGGTCTGGTGATGTTAATACAGATGACTATCTTATCATTGAATGTTACAGAAAATTAGACCCAGATGTTTATACAGATTTGTATGACAACATGCATTTAAAAAGATATGCTTCAGCGTTAATTAAAAAACAATGGGGTATGAACTTATCTAAGTTTCAAAATGTTGCTTTACTGGGTGGAGTAACTATGAATGGTGAACAAATATTCAGTCAGGCACAAGAAGAAATTGAAAAGTTAGAAACATATATTGAAAACTTACAATACCCTGATATGATAATTAAAGGATAAAAATAAATGGCTGTCAATAGTGCGTTTAAAACATCAGGTAAAGCTGCAACTACTGCTGAGCAAAATCTATATGCAAGTTTAGTTAAAGAAGCAATTCAGATACATGGTCATGATGTTAACTATATTGATAGAACACTAACAGCAAGAGATAATATCTTTGGTGAAGATTCTTTATCACAATTTAATAAATCACAAACTATCGAAATGTATGTTGAAGATGCCGATGGTGGATATCAAGGTGAAAAAGAATTGATTCAACAATTTGGTTTAGAAAATAGAAATGAAATTACATTTGTTGTAAGTAGAACTAGATTCGATGATGTTGCTCATCAAATGGATTTAGAAACTGCAACAGCCACAACTGAAGGTTCAATACTTTTAGAATCTGGCACACTAGTCTCTTCATCAACTAATACATTATATGCTTCTTTTGATAGTGGATATTTAAGAGGCGAAACTGCATCAACTAGTACATATGCAAATCGACCAAAAGAAGGTGACTTAATATTTCACCCAGTTTTAGAAAAAGTATTTGAAGTTGCTTTTGTAGACCACGATGAACCATTTCATCAATTAGATAATAATCCTGTTTACAAACTAAGATGCAAACAGTTTGAATATTCAAGTGAAGTTATTGATACAGGTATTGCAGATATTGACGCTATTGAAGATACCCTTACAGGTGACGCTTTACAACATCAAGTTACACTTGAAGCAACAACTGCTTACAACGAAAGTATTGCTCTTGAATTCTTTACTGACAGTTCAAATACAGACACGTTATTAATGGAAGACGAAGATGTGGTTGTTCACGAAGATGATGAAGCATCAATTGGTGAAAGTATTCTTCTTGAGAATGCAGCTGATTCAGGTGATGCAAATTACATCATTCAAGAAGACTATATAGTAGGCGACATGTCAACTGATACTACTGCTCAAAATGAGTTTTTTGAAGCAGAGGACGAAAATATATTAGACTTCAGCGAATCTAATCCATTCGGTGATGCTGGGAGAACATAATGTTAGGAACACAATTTTATCATGAAACAATCAGACGACTGGTTGTTACATTCGGTACAATCTTTAACGACATCAACATTGTTAGAAAAGATAACAATGGAAATATTGTACAGAAAATGAAGGTGCCATTGGCGTATGGCCCTAAACAAAAATTTTTAGTAAGACTTGACCAAGATGCAAATCTAGATTCTAAAGTAGCAATTACTTTACCTCGTCTTGGTTTTGAAATTGGTACAATTGCCTATGACCCAGTAAGAAAATTAAATCGTGTACAACAATTTAAGAAAAAGAAATCAAGTACAACAAAACAATTAGATTCTCAATATATGCCTGTTCCATATAATTTAGATTTTGAATTGTATGCTATGGCAAAACAATCTGATGATGCTTTACAAATGGTTGAACAAATACTTCCATATTTCCAACCTGATTATACAGTAACAATTAATGATATGGCAGACATGGGAATAAAAAGAGATGTTCCAATTATTTTAAATTCTATTAATTATGAAGATAGTTACCGAGGTGATTATTCAGAAAGAAGAGCAATTGTTTACACTTTAGGATTTACTGCTAAATTTTATCTTTATGGCCCAGTTACTTCTGGCAAAGTTATTAAACAAGTACAAGTTGACCAATATGCTGATATGCCAGATAAGTCACCTGCAAGAATTCAAAGAACAACAGTAACACCAAATCCAACAAGTGCTGAAGCAGATGATGATTTTGGTTTTAATGAAACAGTATCGTTCTTTCAAGATGCAAAAACTTTTGACCCTGCAAGTGGTGAAGACACATAATGTAACTTTGATTTTATTTTTATTATGACACGACCTAAAACCGTTAATCTCGATATTACTTCTCGATGCACACTTGCATGTAGTGGGTGTGATAGAACATGGTATAAAAAGAATAACAAAACAATTCCAAAAAATGATATGACATTAGAGGAGTTTGATAAAATTTCAAATTACTTTAAAAGAGTACAATTTTGTGGGCAAATATCTGACCCAATATTTAATCCTGATTTTATCGATATGCTTAAAATGTGTAAAGATAAAAATATAGATGTTGAAGTATCTACTGCCGCATCGCATCAGCCAAAAGAATTTTACGAGAAAGCTTTTAGTGCAAACTCTAACGCAAAGTGGGTATTTGGTTTAGACGGATTTCCTAAAGACAGCCATAAATATCGTATCAACCAAGACGGTGAGAAGTTATGGGAAATGATGAAGTTGGCAAAGTCTATGGGTATAAAAGTTGCATGGCAATATATTGTATTTGAGTATAATGAAGATACACAACTTGAAGCTTATCAAATGGCAGTAAAACATAATATGGAATTTATTCTTATTGAATCTTCAAGATTTGATGATGATTCTTCTTTAAAACCAGAAGTGGCATTTACACCAAAAGAAAGAAAAAATGATTTTAATCCTAAATGTCTTGATGGTAGTAAAGAGTATGGTTGGGATTATATGGGTAAGTTATTACCATGTTGTTGGGGATTTCAAACAGATAATAAACCATTTCCTAATTTAACTAAAGATAAGTTTCATATAAGTAATATTAGTAGTATGGAAGATGTTATTAATTCAAAGGAATGGAAAGATTTTCATAGCATGTTAAAAACTAACCCAGAAAACGCACCTGACATCTGTAAAAAATATTGTGGTGTAAGAGGTGGAAAAACAAGTACTAGAACTACTATGAATGAGATACAAATATGACAGACAATGTAGAAAATATAATCGATAAGGCATTAGGTGTTGTTGATGATGTTAAAAAAGAAACTAAAAAACAAGTAGTAATACCTAGACCAAAACCACAATCATCAGATGATGATATGGATAAAGATTACAAATATCAAAGAGAAAATTTTTACAACTTAATCGAAAGAGGACAAGATGCTATTGAAGGTATCTTAGACCTTGCTCAAGAATCTGAACAACCAAGAGCATATGAAGTTGCTGGAAACTTAATAAAAAATGTTGCCGAAGTTACAGAAAAACTTGTAGATTTACAAACAAAAATGAAAAAGTTAAAGGAGGTACCAGAGACTGGTCCTAAAAATGTTACGAATGCTTTGTTTGTTGGGTCAACTGCTGAATTACAAAAGATGTTAAAGAAAAAAGATTAATGGAAAGTTATCTAGGAAATCCTAATCTAAAAAAGGCAAACACGCCTGAAGAATGGACTAAGGAACAAATATTAGAATATCAAAAGTGTATGGAAGACCCATTATACTTTGTACAAACTTATATACAAATTGTTTCTTTAGATGAGGGTTTAATTCCTTTTAAACCATATACATTTCAAAAAGAAATGATTGGCACTTTTCATAGTAATAGATTTACAATTTGTAAGTTACCTAGACAATCAGGTAAATCAACAATCATGATATCCTACTTATTACATTATGCGTTGTTTAATGCAAATGTTAACATTGCCATACTTGCAAACAAAGCTGCAACTGCGAGAGATTTATTAGGAAGATTACAACTTGCATATGAAAATCTTCCAACTTGGTTACAACAAGGAATACTATCATGGAATAAAGGTTCTTTAGAATTAGAAAATGGTTCTAAAATTCTTGCATCATCTACATCAGCTTCTGCTGTTAGAGGTGGTTCTTATAATATTATTTTCTTAGACGAATTTGCTTATGTACCAGCGAATGTTGCTGAAGATTTTTTTAGTTCTGTTTATCCTACAATATCTTCTGGTAAGAGTACAAAAGTTATAATTGTATCTACACCACATGGTATGAATATGTTTTACAAATTATGGAATGATGCTGAACACAAAAGAAATACTTACATACCGATTGAAGTACATTGGAGTGAAGTACCAGGCAGAGATGAAAAGTGGAAAGAAGAAACAATTAAAAATACAAGTGAACAACAATTTAGAACAGAATTTGAATGTGAATTTTTAGGTTCTGCCAATACACTTATCAATGCTTCAAAACTTAGACAACTTTCATACATTGAACCTATACAACAAAATGCTGGATTAAAAGTATATGAGAATCCTATTAAAGACCATACTTACTTTATAACATGCGATGTATCAAGAGGAACAAAAAATGATAGTTCTGCGTTTGCAGTTATTGATGTATCACAAATACCATATAAAGTTGTTGCAACATTTAAAGACAATGAAATTAAACCATTAATGTTCCCACATAAAATTAATACAGTTGCAAAAGCATACCATCATGCATTTGTTTTAGTTGAAGTTAATGATATTGGTGAACAAGTTTCGAATAATTTACATTATGATTTAGAATATGACAATATTGTTATGTGTTATATGCGTGGTCGTGCTGGACAAATTATGGGAGGTGGATATTCTGGTGGTAAAGCACAATTGGGTGTGCGTACAACTAAGGCTGTAAAAAAGTTAGGTACATCTAATTTAAAACAAATTGTAGAATCAGATAAGATAGTTATTCAAGATTTTGACATGATTAACGAATTATCGACATTTATAGTAAAAGGAAACCAAATCGAGGCTGAGGAGGGTGCTAATGACGATTTAGCGATGTGTTTAGTACTGTTTTCTTGGGCATGTGACCAAACATACTTTAAAGAGTTAACAGATATGAATATTCGTGCTAAAATGTATTCTGAAACACAAAATCAATTAGAATCTGATATGTCACCTTTTGGATTTGTAGATGATGGTTTAAATGACCCGTATGAAAGTACAGAATACGGAAGTCAATGGTCGACAGTCGTAATTCCTAGAGATGACTAAATAAGTTCGATTAAATCACTATCTAATTTAATCCAACAATTATGACAAAGAACTTTTGAATTGTCTATTAGACTTGAAATTTCTTCTCTTTGTCCATTAATTGCAGTAGTTTTAGATTTTTTACGAATTTCTGAATCATTAGGATAGAATTTGAGACATATAGTTTCAGATTCACCACAATTGATACAAGATTTATCGGATAAGTGGGAATTTAACCAAGATACACGTTTATTGTAGTGTCGTCTAGCCACTTTCTTGATAGTTTCTTTATATTTTTGATAATGTGACTGCATAAATTTATTTATATACATTGGGTCTATAAAAATGGCGCTGTTGAAAATAAAAAAACTATAAATAAACTTGTATAAAGAAATAATGATTGATTAATCATTTTAAAGGAGACAACCCATGGCATTTCTAGTTTCACCTGGCGTTCAGGTAAGAGAAGTCGATTTAACTAATGTGGTACCTACCGTTGCAACATCTATTGGTGCAATCGCAGGTGCATTTGAAAAAGGCCCTGTTTCTAGTGTAACAACAGTATCAAGTGAAGAAGAATTAGTTAAGATATTTGGAAAACCAAACTCATCTAACTTTGAATCTTTCTTTACAGCTGCAAACTTTTTAGGTTATACAAACTCCTTAAAGGTTGTAAGAGCAGAAAGTGGTATTGTAAACGCTGGAGCAAACAGTGGTATCTTAATAAGAGATACAGAACACTACTTAACTTCATTTTCAGCAGGCGAAGGTTCACACGGCGAGTGGACTGCAAGAACTGCCGGAACATGGGGTAACTCACTAGGAGTTTCGCTTTGCCCAAGTGCAACAGCATACGAACAAGTATTATCAGCTTCTAACTTAACAGTTGGAGAAGATGCTGCAGGTTCAACAACAATTGCAGTTGATGATGCTGATTTAACAAGCAATGTAATTAATGTTGGCGATTTAATTTCATTCTTTACAGATTCTGCCGGTACAACACCTGTAAGTGGCGAAAATGGTAAAGAGTATGAAGTCGTTTCTATTTCAACAGACACATTAACAATTAGACAAAAAGATAATCCAAATGGTGGTGGTGTTCATAATGTAATACCTGACAACTCATACATTAAAAGACGTTGGCAGTTTTATGATTTATTTAACGGTGCCCCAGGTACATCAACATACGCAACATCAAATCAAAGAGGAACAAATGATGAGTTACATGTTGTTGTTTATGACAGAGATGGTTCAATAACAGGTTTTGCAAATTCAGCTGCTGGTAATAGAACTAACTCGGTTATTGAAAGTTTCGGAAACTTATCCAAACATTTAAACGCAAAGAACGAATCTGGTTCTTCAATTTACTACCCAGATTTTCTTTACGCTAATTCAACTCAAATTTATTGGACTGACCACATTTCAGGCGGTACAAATTGGGGAACTAATTTAACAGGCACAACTGCATTTACAGATGTTATCGCACCTGTCGTTGATAATTTAACTGGTGGAACAGATGATTACGCTGTTACTGCTGGAGAAATTCAAGTTGCTTATGAGAAATTCCAAGATGACGCATTAGAAGATGTAAACTTAATTTTAGGCGGACCATCATCAATAGTTGCTGATTCAACAGCAGGCGTTACTACTCATGCAACAATGCTTAACGACATTGTAACAACTAGAAAAGATTGTTTATGTTTTGTTTCACCTAGAAGAGGTGCAGTGGTTGGAGTAACAAACTCAACTGATGCTGCAGATAATGTTACTACTGATGCAGATACACTTCCAAGTTCATCTTTTATGGTTTTAGATTCAGGTTACAAGTATATGTACGACAAGTACAATGATACTTTCCGATTCGTACCATTAAATGGTGATGTTGCTGGAACTTGTGCAAGAACAGACCAAGTTGCTGATTCTTTCTTCTCACCTGCTGGATATAACAGAGGTAGAATTAGAGGAGCAGTTAAACTTGCTTTCAATCCAAATCAATCTGAAAGAGATAGACTATACAGAGCAAGAGTAAACCCAGTTATCAATCAACCAGGTCAAGGTGTGCTTTTATTCGGAGACAAGACAGCATTATCACAACCTTCAGCATTCGATAGAATCAATGTTAGAAGATTGTTTATCTTGTTAGAAAAAGCAATCGCAACTGCAGCTAAATTCCAACTCTTTGAATTCAATGATGAATTTACAAGAGCTCAGTTTAGAGGCTTAGTAGAACCTTTCCTAAGAGATGTTCAAGGTAGAAGAGGAATTACAGACTTTTCTGTTGTAGCAGATGCATCAAATAATACTGGCGAAGTCATTGATAGAAATGAATTCGTTGCAGATATTTTTGTTAAACCTGCAAGAGCTATCAACTTCATTCAACTAAACTTCGTTGCAACAAGAACTGGTGTAGCGTTTACTGAAGTAGCAGGAGCGGTATAATGGCAAACATAGATGACTTTAAAGCAAATTTAATTGGAGCTGGCGCAAGAGCCAACCAATTTAGAGTAACTATAACACCACCACCAGGCATTGCAATAGGTTTAGATTCAAGAAAAACTTCATTTTTAGCAAAGGCATCAAACTTACCAGGTCAAACACTTGGCGAGATACCTGTGCCTTTCAGAGGAAGAAACATCTACATCGCAGGTGATAGAGAGTTCGAAACATGGTCAACTACATTCATTAATGATACAGACTTTTCTGTAAGGAATGCAATTGAGCGTTGGATGAACGGAATCAATGACCTAGCAGGTAACACTGGTGTTACAGAACTTGGTGACTATCAAACTGATTTGACAGTAGAGCAATTAGACAGAGACGACACAATTCTAAAAACATATAGATTTGTTAACGCATATCCACAGACAATCGCACAGATTGACTTGTCATATGAAACAACAAATGCTATTGAGGAATTTGAAGTCACATGGAGATATCAACACTTTGTATCTCAAGGTCTTAATGCTTTCACTCTAAGTTAATTTGAGGAGGCTTACAGCCTCTTATAAATAAAGCGTATAGGAGTAAATATTATGGCAGAATTATTCGGATTTAAATTCGAAAGAATTAAAGACAGCGATAGCGTTCAGAAATTCACACAACCTTCACCTGATGACGGCACAGTCGAAATTTCAGGTGGAGGTCACTTCGCAACTGTATTAGATACAGACGGAAGAGACAAAAGTGAATATGACTTAGTTAAACGATATCGTGACGTATCCCAACAACCTGAATGCGACAGCGCAATAGAAGATATTGTGAATGAATCAATTATATCAAATGAAAGAGACCAAGCAGTTTCTATTATACTTGACCAACTACCTTATAAGAAAAATGTTAAAGACGAAATAAGAAAGTGTTTTGATGAAACATTATCACTTTTAGATTTTGATACAAAAGGTCATGACATTTTTAGACGATGGTATGTTGATGGTCGATTATATTATCATAAAGTAATTGATACAAAAAATCCTAAACTTGGTATTATGGAACTTAGATACATAGACCCAAGAAAAATCAAAAAAGTTAAAGAAATAAAAAAGAAACCAAATAGAGGCACAGGCCCAGACTTAATTGGTTCAACTGCTGACTATTATGTTTACAACGAAAAAGGTGTAAACTTAAATGGTACTCAAGGTATTCGTATTTCACCTGATGCAGTAACTTATGTACCTTCTGGTTTAGTTGATGCAAACAAAAATGTTGTTTTATCATACTTACAAAAAGCAATTAAACCTGTCAATCAATTAAGAATGATTGAAGATTCTCTAGTTATTTACAGAATATCAAGAGCACCAGAAAGAAGAATATTTTACATTGATGTAGGTAATCTTCCAAAAGTAAAAGCAGAACAATATCTAAAAGATGTTATGCAAAGATATCGTAACAAATTAGTTTACGATGCAAAGACTGGTGAAATTAGAGATGACAGAAATCATATGTCAATGCTCGAAGACTTCTGGTTACCAAGACGAGAAGGTGGAAGAGGAACAGAGATATCAACATTACCCGGTGGTTCAAATCTAGGTGAAATAGATGATATCATTTATTTCCAAAGAAAACTTTATCGTTCTTTGAATGTTCCTATTTCAAGATTAGAAGCAGAACAAAACTTTTCTTTAGGTCGTTCAACAGAAATTACTAGGGATGAATTAAAGTTTACAAAATTTGTTCAAAGAATTAGAAAGAAATTCACACCATTATTTAATGATATATTAAAAACACAATTAGTTTTAAAAGGTGTCATAAATATTAATGAGTGGCCACAGATTAAAGAGCATATACAATATGACTTTATGCAAGATGGTCATTTTGCTGAATTAAAAGACGCAGAATTATTAAGAGAAAAATTAGACATGCTTGGACAAGTAGAAAGTTACATTGGAACATTCTTCTCGAAAGAGTGGGTATCTAAAAATGTTCTAAAGATGACTGATTATGAAATAGAAGAAATGCGAAAAGGAATAAACAATGAGGCTGGAATCGACCCTGAAGACGGTGGAGTGAATTTGGGACCTAATGATGGTATCAATAATGAACCACTTAAAGGACCAGAAGAAGATGATGAAATAGGAGATGACGATGAGCAGTAAAGATGTAATTGATGCATTAGCAGATGGTAGGACACTTGACGCTGAAGATGCATTTAAAAACGCAATGAAGGCTAAAATGGCAGATTCACTTGAAGGTAAAAAAGTAGAAGTTGCAAAATCTTTTGTAAAAGACCATTTGCCTGATAGTACAGAAACAACAGAATCAGAGACAGAAACAGAAAAAACGGATGGCTAAGAAATTTGAAGACATTTATAGTTCAATTACTGAAAAAGACGAACATAAGAAAACTAAGTCTTATAAGAAACTTTCGCCTAAGATGAAAAAGGCAGTAGATGAATTATTCAATAAATTGGACACTAAAGGTTCAAATTTCCTAAATAATTTTGAAAAAGCAATATCCGATGTCTCTAAAAGGAATCGTGTGTCTGAAAAACAGTTATACGATTACTTTGAAAAAGAAGCAATGGGTATTTAAGGAGTAACTGATGGCTTATACAACACAGGAATTAGTGGATTCAGATTTTGAATACATTATAAAAACAACAATTACAGGCACAAATGGAACTGCAACAAAAATTGTTGATGCGTCTGAATTAGCTGGAGCTTCAACTAATCCAAGACTTTCAATTGTAGCTTGTCAGTGGTCAGTTAGTTCCGTAACAGAAATAGAATTTGATGCATCATCAAATATAACTGCACTTACTTTAAATGGTAACGGTAGTTATAATGTCGGTAGTCAACAACTGCCGTCAATACCAAACAACGCTGGTAGTGGTATCACTGGTGATATTTTCTATGAAAATGATAGTGCATGTGTCGGATTTATCATCTTAAAATGTAGAAAGGTATCGGGTTTCGATAATATAAGCTAATGAATATAGTCAAATTAATTACAGAAGCAAACGATTTTAGTGCCCAAAACTATCTTATTGAAGAAAAAGAAGATGGTAAAAAGGACTATAAAATAAAAGGAATCTTCATGCAGGCCAATTTAAAGAATAGAAATGGCCGAGTATATCCAAAAGATATACTTATGAAAGAAGTTAAATCCTACAACGAGGAATATGTTCAAAAGAAAAGAGCATTCGGAGAGTTAGGACACCCAGAAGGACCAACAGTCAATTTAGACAGAGTATCACATATGATTACAAGTTTAAAGGCTGAAGGTGATAACTTCATAGGGGAGGCAAAGATTATGTCAACCCCAATGGGTGAAATTGTAAAGAATCTTATGGACGAGGGTGCTACACTCGGCGTTTCATCAAGAGGCATGGGTAGTTTAGACCAAAAAGGTGGTGTGAATTATGTGAGAAGTGATTTCAAACTTGCAACAGCAGGTGATATTGTGGCTGACCCGTCAGCACCTTCCGCTTTCGTAGAGGGCATTATGGAAGGAAAAGAATGGGTTTGGAACCACGGTTCACTAATCGAGGCACAAGTTTTCGAAATGAAAGAAAGAATTGAACAAAAAGTTAGAGCAAGACAAAATAAGGAACAAGCACTAGAGTTTGCAAAGTTCCTTAAAATGCTTTAATTTATAAATAATGATGTATAAATAAAACTAAAGGAGACAATCCCATGGCTAATGAATTAGACAAAACCATTGAGGAACTAGAAGCGGAAGTTTTGGCTGAACTTGAAGAAGCCAATGGTGCTGATGCTCCTAAAAAAGGTGCAGCTCCAGCTGAAAAGGCTGATTCTGTATCTGATGGTAAAACTAAAGTAGAAAAAGGTGCAAAACCAGCCGAAGTTGGTGATGCGTCTGTAGCTGCAGGTAAATCAACGAAAGAAGTTTCAAGCGACCCTGCTAAAAAAGGGGCCGGTAAAGCTGATGCAACACCCAAGTTAAAAGAAGAAGAAGAAAAGGACAATGACGATGATATGTCCAAAGATTCTGACGAGGATGAAGCAGATGAGACTGATGAGCAAATGACGCCTGATAAAATGAAAGAAACTATGATTAAAGCAATGAAGTCTATGAAAAAAGACGACATGGCTGAATTATACGCTCAATACATGAAGGCTGCAATGCACAAAACCAAAGACGAAATGTATAAAGAAATGCAAGATGGTATGTCCAAAATGTCAAAAGACAAAATGGAAAAACTACACGCAGCATACAATTCAGAAATGGCTCACGGCGCTAAAGACGAAGAAAAAGATGCTAAGACTGAAGAAAGATTAAAATCTGTTAATGTAAAAGAACATGTAGATGCTCTTTTAGGTGCTGACACAAATCTCTCTGAAGAATTTAAAGTAAAAGCTGCAACAATCTTTGAAACTGCTGTAAAAAGCAAGATTAGAGAAGAGATTAAGAGATTAGAAGAAGAATACAAATCTGAATTAATCGAAGAAGTTGCTGATGTAAGAACTTCATTAACAGAAAAAGTAGATAACTACTTAAACTATGTTGTTGAAGAGTGGATGAAAGAAAACGAACTTGCTCTTGAGCGTGGACTTAAAGGCGAGATTGCAGAAGATTTCATCTCTGGTTTAAAAACTCTGTTCGAAGACCATTACATTGATGTGCCAGACGACAAGTACGATATCTTAGAGGCACAAGCTGAAAAAATTTCTAAACTAGAAGAAAAACTAGAAGCAACAATCACTCAAGTAGTTGAGGCGAAGAAGGCTGAAGGTTCTCTGGTTCAGGAAAAGGTTTTAAAAGATGTTTCATCTGATTTAACCAGCACAGAGATTGAAAAGTTCGAATCACTAGTTCAAGATGTAGAATTCACCGAAGAGACTGTTTATGCTGAAAAGTTAAATACTCTTAAAGAATCATACTTCCCAAAAACACAAGTGATTAACGAAAATACTGATAATGACGTAGAAACTGGCACCGCTGTACAGGACATTACTGAAGATAGTTCAATGGCAGCTTACATGACTGCTATCGGCAGAACAGTAAATAGTGCAAAATAATAAATAGTAAGAATATAAGAAGGAGAAACTAATGTTTCAAACACAAAACTTACAAGAAAAGTGGCAGCCAGTCCTAGAGCATCCCGAATTACCAAAAATCGATGATGCATACAGACGAGCTGTTACTACTGTCATCTTGGAAAACCAAGAAAAAGCATTAAGAGAAGATAGAGCGTTTTTAGGCGAAGCCGCTCCAACAAACGCAACAGGTTCATCAATTGATAATTGGGACCCAATCCTAATCTCTCTTGTTAGACGTTCAATGCCAAACCTTATTGCATACGATGTATGTGGTGTTCAACCAATGACTGGTCCAACAGGACTTATCTTTGCAATGAGAGCAAGAGCAAAATCACAAGCAGGCGCAGAAGCGTTGGTTGATGAGGAAATTCCATTTCTATCTAACCAAGACGCAGCTGGCGATACTGGTGCGGGCGACCAATCAGGTACAAACCCAGCAGTATTAAACGATACACCTGCAGGTACATATAGTTCTGCAACTGGTCAAACAACTGCACAGGCAGAAGCTTTAGGTGATACTACTGCTGACGCTTTCGCAGAAATGGCTTTCTCAATTGAGAAACACACAGTTACAGCTGTATCAAGAGCTCTTAAAGCTGAATACACAATGGAACTTGCTCAAGACTTAAAAGCAATCCATGGTTTAGACGCAGAGACAGAACTTGCTAACATTTTATCAGCAGAAATCTTAACAGAAATCAACAGAGAAGTTATAAGAAACATCTATGTATCAGCTGTTAAAGGTGCTCAGGTAAATACAACAAACGCAGGTATTTTCGATTTAGACACCGACTCAAATGGTCGTTGGTCAGTTGAAAAGTTCAAAGGACTTCTATTTGCAGTTGAAAGAGATGCTAACGCAATCGGTCAACAGACAAGAAGAGGGAAAGGTAACATCATCATTACAAGTGCTGACGTTGCTTCTGCTTTACAAATGGCTGGTGTTTTAGATTACACTCCAGCGTTATCAACTAACTTAAACGTAGATGATACATCAACAACTTTTGCTGGTGTGTTAAACGGCAGATACAAAGTATATGTAGACCCATATGCAGCTAACGTATCAGCTTCACAATACTACATTGTTGGTTACAAAGGTTCATCACCTTATGACGCAGGTATGTTCTATTGCCCATATGTTCCACTACAAATGGTGAGAGCAGTTGGCGAGAACACATTCCAACCAAAAATTGGATTTAAGACTAGATATGGTATCGCTTCAAACCCATTCCACACAGGAACAGTGGCTGCAAGTACTGACGGAAGTATCGCAATTACAGCGAATACTAACAAGTACTATAGAAGAGTTAAAGTATCTAACTTAATGTAATCTCGATTACAATTTTATTCGAAAGGGGCGCTTCGGCGCCCTTTTTTATTTCTACTAAATAGTATTATGAGTAGTATTTCAAGACAACCAACAACATTGGACTATGCAAGTCCAACACAATTTAAGTTTGGAATTACTCAACTTCCAAAGGTTGAGTTCTTTGTGACAAACTGTAACTTACCAGGCATTACACTTGGTGAGGCATTTATGCCTACACCTTTAAAACAAATACCTATGATGGGTGATGAATTAACATTTGATAATCTTACTATTGGATTTCAAGTAGCAGAAAATTTTGAAAACTACATCGAACTACACAATTGGTTACTTGCGATAGGATTTCCTAAATCTAGAAAACAGTTTTCTGATTTTAGAGCAGTAACATCAAACACTCCAGCCGCAACAAGAGGGGCAGTTTTATCTGGTACTGATATTGGTCAAACAAGTGAACGAACACCTGCCAACGCAATGTTTTCAGATGCCACATTAACATTACTATCTAATAAAAACAATCCTTTAGTCGAAGTAAGATTTCAAGACTTATATCCTTTGTCTCTTTCAGCTTTGGATTTTACTCAAGAAGATACAGACGTTACATACTTAAAAGCAACGACAGAATTCT
>TARA_R110001583_G_scaffold47395_1_pt1 | contig 16018 bp, 12 predicted proteins | sample TARA_R110001583 | Tara Oceans TARA_R110001583 (sample SAMEA4398432) | marine metagenome | biome: Polar Biome; feature: [MES] marine water layer (ENVO:01000295) within the mesopelagic zone...; material: water (ENVO:00002006), including particulate matter (ENVO:01000060) such as...... | reverse complement strand
GATATAATCGCAACATTAGGTTGTGTTTTAAGCGCACACTCTAAACTAATATGCGAAGCCGAACGGCCCATCAACTTAATAAAATGCCAATATTTCTTAGCGGAATTAGCATCTCTCTGGATATTACCAATCAGCTCGCTATAAACTTTACAAGCTGTATCAAATCCAAAAGAAGTTTCTATGTAATCATTTTTCAAGTCACCATCAATGGTTTTAGGACAACCAATAACTTGAATACCTGCTTTTTTCTCTTTAAAATACTCTGCAAGAACACATGCATTTGTATTAGAATCATCTCCCCCAACAATAACAAGTGCGTTGATATTATTCTGAAGACAATTGGCAATTACCTTATCGTACGAAGCTTCATCTTCAATCTTAGTTCTTCCTGAACCAATTATATCGAATCCACCAGTATTTCTATAATCATTAACAATCTCAGAATCCAATTCAATAAAGGAATTAACTAACAAACCATCAGGTCCTCCAATAAATCCCAATAATTTACTCTGAGTATTCAATTTCTTAAGCGCATCAAAAAGTCCTGAAACTACATTGTGTCCTCCAGGTGCTTGTCCTCCAGAAAGAACTACTCCTACATTAAGTCTTTGATTATCTTTTAATTCTCCGGCCTCAAAAGTCACTAAAGGTAAGCCGTATGTATTAGGGAACATTTCTTTAATGGCTTCTTTATCGGCTATTGCCTCACTTGGATCGCCAGTGATCAGAGTCACATTTCCTTCTAATGATTGTGGTAATTTGGGTATATACTTAGATCTTGCCTTTTGAAGCGGACTTTTAATCATTTCTCGGAAATTAATCTTAAAATAAAAAATGGTCGTGAATGATTGAATATTTGAGACTGATGAATCAAATACCTATTTCAAACGATTGCGGCAAATGTCGGCAAAATATATCTATCAGACAAGATTTTACTAAACAGTTTAGTTATAAATCATAATCAGATGATCTGAGATCTATTCTTTGACGTGGAATCCTATTTTATAAGGCGCTATAAATCAATCCAAAATAATTTAGATTCAAATTTTAAGTCGAGAAAATTTTGGAGGAATTATGTTATATTAATCTTCTAGATAAAGATCAATTAAGCCTTCTGGGGTTTTCATGGTGATGGATTTATCTTCCTCATCAATTTCGATGAAATTATCTTCAGAAAAAGGAATCATCACCTCTTGACCATTTAGTTCCAATACCATAACCACATTACCAGAATAGTCTTGAATATCTTCGATAACACCTATCACACCTCTTTCTTCGTCGATATAAGTAAAACCGATAAGCGCACTGGCTTCAATTTCTTCTTTATCTTCAAAATAATCTGGTGCATCCTTAAAAGGAACATAAATTTCGCAACCTATAAATCGAGTTGCTTTTGCTTCGTCATCCATATCCTCGAGAAGAATACGAACGGAGGCATGGTTTCTTGGAGTTAAACCATTGGGGGTAATAAAAAAAGGAACCAGTCCCCCGTCGATATCGACAAGAACTGATTCCAATTTATATTTTTCGAGAAGATCGCTAGATTTTTTTGCTACAAGTTCACCTTTTACTCCATGAGTTTTGACGAAACTCCCTACAAAAAAACAATCTTCCTTCTTAAACATGCAATTTGAATTAAGCTTCAGTAGTTTCTGTTCCTTCTTCTTTTGCAGCTTCTTCTTTAGGAGCATTTTTTGCAGCTTCAGCAGCAGCAATTTCAGCAGCAGCATCTGTAGCTTTCTTTGCAATAGCTTCTGCTCTATCAGTAGAAACCTTAGTTTCTGCATCAAAACGAGCTTTAGCTGAATCAGTCGCAGCAGTAGAAAGACCTTCTTTCTTAGCGTTGATTTTTGCTTCTTTCTCTTTCATCCAAGCTTCGAATTTTACTTCAGCAGCAGCCTCGTCGAAAGAACCTTTTTTAACACCACCTTGTAAGTGCTTCTTCATCATCACACCTTCGTATGATAAAATTGCTCTTGCAGTGTCAGTTGGCTGTGCACCATTGTTTAACCAAGTCAATGCTTTGTCAAAGTCAAGGTTAATGGTAGCTGGGTTAGTATTAGGATTGTAAGATCCAATACGCTCAATGTACTTACCATCACGTGGCGCTCTGCTATCTGCTACCACAATGTGGTAAAATGGTCTACTTTTGCGACCATGTCGGGCTAATCTAATCTTTGTTGCCATAGCTTTTTAAATATAAATAGTTATAAAATTGCTTTTATTAAGCGCGACAAAGATACATGTTTATTTCTGATAAAAAATAGCTTTCTCAAATATTTTCAATCACTTATAAAAGAGATAGATCAACTCCTAACCATCCTCATTATTAATTCATATTGAAGAATCAATTTCGAAGCTAGATCTAAATGATTCAGAATTCCACAAGAATTCCCTATTTTTGTTTCACAACATGAAAAAGATGTAGCTATGTTTAAAGGTCAATTTTCTCAACTATCATATTTCAATCAAATTCTATTAAGCCTTAGCTTGGTAGTGGGAATCAGTTTTGTCCTTCTTTTTGTGGGATCAATATTTTGCTACCTATTCTTCGGAATAAATATCATGACTGATACCAATGCTCTTGATATTAATGGAGCGAATCCAAATATTCCTGCTCTAAAATTCTACCAAGCTATATACTCTACAGGCATGTTTATTATTCCTCCTTTTATAATTGCCTTTTTTCTGTCTTTTAATGTTCCCGATTATCTTAAAATAAATCAGTTTGCTAAGCCATCAGTATTTTTTCAAGCTTTCCTTCTAACACTATTTGCATTGCCAATTGCAAACATGATGGGCGAACTCAATTCGCAAATTCATTTTCCTGATTTCTTAAAAGGAACGGAACAATGGATGAGAGATTCTGAAGAACAAGCAGCTTTAGTCACTCAGAAATTCCTAAAAATGGATCATTTAGGAGATCTATTAATAAATATATTTCTAATCGCAGTTATTCCTGCACTTGGAGAAGAGCTTCTTTTTAGAGGCGTTCTTCAAAAGCAGCTGTCAAAGTGGACAGAAAGTGTACATTGGGGAATCTTTATTTCTGCAGTGCTATTCTCTGCTCTACACATGCAGTTTTTTGGTTTCTTCCCACGTCTTTTCCTAGGAATGCTATTTGGTTACTTATTGGTATGGACTGGATCTTTGTGGGTTCCCATTCTAGCTCATCTTATAAATAATGGTTTAGCCGTAACTGCAAGCTATTTTATCGGCAAAGGGCAGTTACCAGAAGAGACTGACGCAATTGGCTCTTCTAATATGATGTGGGAATGGAGTCTTATTTCTTTAGTCCTATTCTGTTATCTTGCTTACCAATTATTTAGAACTAGAAAAAGGCAAATCGAGAGTTGAATGTTGTGCTGATTCAATCTGTTTTTGTCTTTCCAACTCAGATTTTCTCCAAACATATACTAAGCCATAACGAGAACAAATTTCTCGACGCTCAGCTTCAGGTTTATCTTTATAATAAGTTTCAACATCATTCCAAATATCTAATATCAACTGATCAGCCTCATGGCGCCTCTCAGCTACTTGCTCAGAAAAACGCTGTGTATTACTCTGCAATGTTTTTTGATGATTATAAGCATCTTTAAACTTATCACAATTCACACGCACAAGAGCAATTGAAGGACTATAAATTGGATTCCCTCCAGCTGTAATACGTAAACGCTCCCCTTCAATCATTTTTTGTCCCCACTCAATCAGCCTAGCATCCTTAACCAAAGTTGGAATACTTTGAGAATCGATATTTAAACCGTAGAATTCTCTCACTTCAGACTTTAACTCTTCGCGGGCAATAGTAAAATTTAAGACTTGAATAAAGTGAGATACATAAAGCCTAGCCTTCTTTTGCCTTTCGATATATTCCTTACTTTTTACGGATTGCTCGGCAATAGCTTGATGGTGATTTTTTATAGCCAATTCAAAATGAGGCAAGAAGTCATGAAGCTTTCTCAACAATATAAACGAAAAACCTAATTCGGAAGATGATAAAATCTCTCCCATATCTTGAGCAGAGCGCAAAGCTCTTATTCGAGCTAGGTCGGTATTGGGTAGTCTTCTATATGGCATAGCAGGTCGTCTTTAGCGTGATTTATACGAAGATATAAATTTTAACTAAAGAGATGAGGGTATTCGCAGCATCACACTTTGTCATTTTATGAACAACACATAAAAGCTTACCAAAATGATTCTCTGTTAAACAAAATGCTAAAGACAAAAAAAAGGCTGCCCATAAGGGCAGCCTTTATAATTAAATAATCTAATATCGATTAGTTATCTTCAACGGCTTCTAACTTAATAGTAGCTGTACCATTGGTACCATCATAGTAATTATACGTTACTTCGTATACATCACCAACAGCTAATTCAAAGTTCGCCTTTAAAATCTTAGTGATTTTAGGAATAATTTCAGCATCAACTTCCTCAGGTGTCATACCCTTGATATAGAAATTATCATATTGACCATCACCAACCATGTCATAATTTTCATCAGTTAAAGCATGCGTTACAGTAGCATCCTTTTCTGATTTGATTAGCTTGATAGGAGGAACGTAAGCCCATGCTTTATCTTTAAATGCAACAATAGCACTACCATCAACAACGGTTGCAGTTAAAATCCACTTAAGCTCTTGCGCAAAAGTATATTCATCTACACGCAATTCTGTTACACCTGAATTATAATACTTATATGCAATAATTTTAGTGTCACCTCCTTGAGCATATATCCACTTAGTATTCATAAATGCAGGTAGATAATTAGCTGGCTCCATACTAGAGTCAAAGTTATCATACTTACCAGGGAATCCTGAATCTTCTCCCATAGCATCATAATCTTCTGATTCTAATCTGTAAATATCATCTTCAATTTTCCAGTCAGTTCCATCAAACATATACAACTCGTGCATAGTATTAACGTAAAGACTACCAATTTTTGCAAATTCCGGATTAGGTCCATCAGAAGTACATTCGAACATAACAACTTTATCCTTGTCAGCCCCATCATATACACTATATTCAACAATGTATGTAATTTTTTTACCTGCTCCATCAAGAATTTGTGCATCAGGAAATTTAGCTTTTAAAGCAACGATTACAGCCTCAGTTTGACGGTCGTAGATTAGATCTTCTAGATCATCATCGCTCATATCTTTATAGTCATCATACGCGCTCCATTTGTATAATCTACCATCAAAGTTGTTGTTGTAAGTACTTACTCCATAATAATATTCAGAAGTACCATACTTAGCATCAACAAGGTGTTTCTTGTCATCATCAGCTTTTATCATTTCAAGAATAACCTCAAAATCAGCATTACCCATTACAAATTTTTCAAAAGCTTCAATTGAAACATCTTCAAACTTATAACTTTTACTTGCTGCACCTTTTGAAATGAACTTCTGAACATCACCTTCTTCTGCACCAGTATGAGCAGCTTTTAAAATCTCATCAACTTTATCGCCTGATTTTACATCAGAAGTAAAGTATCCAAGATCAGCTACAACACCACCTACAGCAGCATATTCATCAGCACTTACTTCGTGCTTGTTACTATAATTTGAAAACGCTTCAGATTTACCTCTGTAGAAATCGAACCAAACTTTATATTCATTTCCAGCTTCTCCGTATAACATTTTGTTAGTCAATATCTCTGGAAGGAAATCAGCAGCAGCCTGATATTTTGAGAAGTTCTTGTACTTGGCAACATTCTCGTCCGATGATAATTCAAAATCGGCATCAGTTAGTCTGTAGCCATCCGCAATAAGCGTTTTATCTGAGAAAAATTTAGCATCAGCCAATTCATCAGCATTGGCTTCATCGATTTCATCATAAACATCTTCCATTGGATCACAAGCAGTGAAAATCAACGCAAGGAAAGATGCCATATATAATAATTTCTTCATCTGTCTTTTTTTTAAATTTAACGAAAGGTGATTAAAATTTAACTTTTAAACCTGTTGACCAAGTTCTGCCAAATCCGTAGTATACCAATGCTTCACTTGCAGTATGGAAATCACCATCTTGAGCTTTAGAAACATACTCTACATCAAATACGTTATTCATATTTCCATACATAGAAGCGCTAAGACCTGCAATTTCAAACTTGTAACGGAAGCCTAAATCAATTAAGCTAACATCTGGCAATTCCCAAGCATCACCGATATTATCAGTTCTGGTTCTTTTTGTTGCATCAAAATCAGCATAGTGATTTCCGAAGTATCCGTAATCAGCACTAATAGTAAAATTAGGTAACACCTCATAGCTTACAGCTAAAGAAGCTGATAATTGAGCTGAGTTTCCTACGTGAACATCTTTCAGATAAGCAGTAAATTCACCAATTAAATTCTGATCTTCATCAAATACTACCGCATTTACATCGTCCTCGTAAATCCAATCGCCAACTGAAATCATACCACTAAGAGTTAATTTCTTCGTTGGCTTGTATTCTGCTTCAACCTCGATACCTTGATGAAGTTGGTTCAAACCAGAAATATTTACAAGCTCACCTTGATAACTCTTTACAAGACCACGGTCTTTCCAGCTTGTACGATATAAATTCACCTTACCGGTAAAATTAGATGTCGTATATCCGTAACCAATTTCTGTTGTAATGATTTTTTCATAATCAACATCCTTATTAACAGTATTCCCATAATTAACAAATACATTGTTGAAATACGGTGTTCTCTGAACATAACCTCCATTAACAAAAATATTATGAATTGAGTTGATTTTATAATTAAAACCAGCTTTCACATTCCAAGGGAAAAAATGCTCCCAATCAGTTTCCTGACTACCTGGTGCATACTGGAAATAATCTACACGTTTGTATGATTTTCTAGAAAGCGCTGCAGAAACGAATGCTGAATAATCATCAGTTACATATTCTGTTTGTCCGAAAAGACCGGTATATAAAACTTTACCATCGTTGTAATAAGAATATTTATCGTCTTTTTTCAACCATTTGTTAGGATCACGGTTATCGTTTGAATCATCAAGGAAGAAAGCACCACCTAATAAGTCATCAACTTCTCTATAGTGTTTACCTACATAGTAACGAGCATCAACACCAGCAGTAAAGATAAATTGCTTATAGTTTTTAGTTAAAGTTGATAATAATCCACTCCAAGTATGATTATTAACCGAGTTTCCAATAATTGCCTGAGACCCCTCAGCTGTATAAGTTGCATTTCGAGCAGCAACACCGTCAAAGTCCAATAAACCATCACCAGTTCTCATGATCTCTGGATCATCTGCACCAGTTCTGTTATTAACTTTTAACCATACATCTTGTTCCCCAGAAACTCTTCTACCTCCACCTGAACCGATAGATACATAAAGAGAAGTTGTTAAAGTTGTTTCATCATTAATAGTCCAGTAGTCATTTAATTGAGCAACTGGCTTGTGATAATAGTTGTAACCATATCCACCACCATATTGCTTACCATCGCGAATACCATAATCAGAACTGTATTTGAATTCATCCTTATTATCGCGATACTGCTGAATAGTGTGCTTGTTACCACGCTGATTGTGCCACTGTGGCGCACCTGTGATCATTAATGCTAAAGTATGTTTATCGTTGATCTTTTTTGAAACATTAGCGAAATAGTTCCAAGCATCAAACTCGGTACCTTTAGCCCATAAATTACCATATGTATGAGAACCCAAAAGAGTAACAGCCCAACCATTATCCATCATACCTGTAGAAACAGAGAACAATTGTTTTCTATAACCATCATTCGCAACAGAAGTTTTAACAAGTCCACCTTTTTTAGCATCAGTTGATTTAGTTAGTACATTAATAGTACCACCCACTGAAGATAATCCAAGCTTTGATGCTCCTAAACCTCTTTGCACTTGCATTGTTCTTGTAACATCAGAAAGACCTGCCCAGTTCGACCAGTATACTTTCCCAGTTTCCATATCATTAACAGGAATACCATTAAATAAAACTCCAACATTGTTCGAGTCAAATCCACGTACATAAACAGTAGCATCACCAAATCCACCACCTTCTTTCGAAGTATAAACAGATGGTGTTGCTTTTAGAATTTCAGGAAATTCCTGAGAACCCAGTTTGCTCTCTATAACATCCGCTGAAATTGTAGATACTGCAATTGGAGTTTGACGGTCAGTAACGATGGAAGCCATTACGCTTACTTCATTTAGACCAATAGCATCTGATTCTAATTTAATTGTTCCGAAATCTTGTGTTCCATTTAATGTAAGCTCCTGATCAAGAAAACCCACAAAAGTCACTAAAAGTGTTTTTGTTCCATCAGGCACCTCAAATACAAAGACTCCATTAAAATCGGTAATAGTTCCTGTTGCTGTACCAGGAATAATAACAGAAGCACCAGGTAAAGTTTCATTGGTACTACCATCTACAACCACCCCTTTCACAGTGGTTTGAGCAATAGCTGCAACAGACAACATCATAAGTGCTGCCATTGACAAAATACTTCTCATCGCTTTTTTCATAAAATGAATTGTTAGATTAGTAATCTTGTGGCGGTTAGTCCACAGAAAAACGTTTCACTCTCATTAAGAGTTCTGGATTACAGAATGGTTGTTGAATTCAATCGTTTTCACTCTTGGAATTCGTCCACAAAAATGGTTAGTTAAATATGATTTAACAAAAATTAAGAATTCTATTTTCGATCATTCATCGCCTTTTTTCAAATGTTCATCGAAAAAAATGTGATTCAGCCATCTATAACAGACTTTTTCCTCCGATTTAACGATTGACAAAATGAATTAATAACACTAAGAATAAAATTCTTGAATTGGGGATTTGAATATAGTACTTTTCAACAAACATAAATGTATCATTTTGATTTAAAGATGGTAAAGCAAATCGTAATAAAAATAAGAATCTTCTACACAGCTTGTAGAATCAGGATTCAAAGCCTTTTTTTTAAAGCGTCTAAATATGATTTTTGTCATTTTTAATACTCATCACTCAATAAACTATATTCATCAACTCTTTTTTCTTAAATTTTTATACCACACCTATTTTTTAGAACTTCTACTCTGCAAAACAATAGAAATAATCAATCATTGGTGTTAATTCAACATTAAGATATTAAATAGAAAACGTTTCCTTAAAATTAAATCACACAGAATTAGTGTATTCAAAAAAATAAACTGTACTTTTGCAGCCGCATTCAAAGTAACGCAACCGATTCTAAAACAATGATTTTAACTAGGTTGCTGATTACCAAAAATGTCCAATATTGATTGTAAATTAATTCCGAAAGCATTCGGAAGATTCACTTTTTGCAATTTGTATTAAACATCATCTTGGAGATAAGTTGTGATTAAGATCTGAAATTTGAGATTATCTCCTAGTTAAGCTAATAAGAACATGAGAAAACTAAGAAACATTGCCATTATCGCCCACGTAGACCATGGGAAAACAACTTTGGTTGATAAATTGATAATGCATAGTAACATTTTCAGAAAGAATGAAACTCCAGGTGAGTTAATTCTAGATAGCAACGATTTAGAACGTGAAAGAGGCATAACTATTTTATCGAAAAATGTTTCTTTAGAATATAAGGGTGTTAAAATCAATATTATTGACACACCTGGTCACTCCGATTTTGGTGGTGAAGTAGAGCGTGTATTGAATATGGCTGACGGTGTACTACTTTTAGTAGATGCATTTGAAGGAACCATGCCTCAAACTCGTTTTGTATTACAAAAAGCATTAAACTTAGGTCTTAAACCAGTTGTAGTTGTCAATAAAGTTGACAAACCTAACTGCCGTCCTGAAGTGGTACAGGAGCAAGTATTCGACTTGATGTTTAATCTTGAAGCGACTGAAGATCAACTTGACTTTCCGACTATTTATGGTTCGGCAAAACAAGGCTGGATGTCTACTGATTGGCAAAACCCAACAAATGACATCACTCCCATTCTAGATGCGGTTATCGAATTTATTCCTGAGCCTAAAACAATTGAAGGAACACCTCAAATGTTGATTACTTCTCTTGACTTTTCTGCTTATGTAGGTCGTATTGCTGTAGGTCGTCTTCATCGTGGTGAACTACGCGAAGGTATGATGATAACACTGGTTAAGCCTGACGGTAGCATTAAAAAACAAAAAATTAAAGAACTGCATGTCTTTACTGGTCTTGGTAAAGAGAAAGTAAAATCAGTAGCTTCAGGTGAGATTTGTGCACTAGTAGGTATCGATGGTTTTGATATTGGAGATTCAATTTGTGATGTAGAGAATCCTGAACCTTTAGAGCCAATTGCTATTGATGAGCCAACTATGAGTATGTTATTTACCATTAATAATTCTCCATTTTATGGACAAGATGGTAAATATGTAACTTCTCGTCACCTAATTGATAGATTGACTAAAGAGCTGGAAAAAAACCTTGCTCTAAGAGTTGAGCCTACAGATTCGGCTGATTCATATATCGTATTTGGACGTGGTGTACTTCACTTGTCTGTTCTAATTGAAACTATGCGTCGCGAAGGTTACGAGATTCAGGTTGGTCAACCACAAGTAATCATCAAAAAAATTGATGGTGAAAGATGTGAGCCAATCGAGATTTTATATATCGACCTTCCAGAAGATGTTTCAGGAAAAGCGATTGATATTGTAACTCAGCGTAAAGGTGAAATGTTGACTATGGAACGTAAAAATGAGCGTATCCACCTTGAGTTCCAGATTCCATCACGTGGAATTATTGGTTTAAGAAATCAAATGTTGACTGCTACTGCTGGTGAAGCTGTAATTTCACATCGTTTCCTAGAATATATGCCACACAAAGGTGTTATTCCTGGACGTGTTAATGGTTCATTAATCGCTATGGAAACAGGATTGACTTTTGCATATGCTTTAAATAAACTACAGGATAGAGGAACTTTCTTTGTTGCTCCTACAACTGATATTTATGAAGGACAAGTAATTGGAGAAAACAACCGTGCTGGCGACTTAGTTATAAACGTTACTAAAACTAAGAAACTAACCAACATGAGAACTTCGGGTACTGATGAAAAGGTAAGACTATTTCCTCCTATCATTCACACTCTTGAAGAGGCATTAGAATACATCCAACACGATGAGTATGTTGAGGTTACTCCAAATAATATCCGTTTGAGAAAAATCCATCTTAAAGAAACTGATCGTAAAAGATCAGGAAAGAATTAATTAGATTTTAAGTTGAGATATAAAAAGAGCCTTTGAGAAATCAAAGGCTCTTTTCTATTTATATGGGGTTGACTATTTTGAAACTAATAATCAATCTACTTCTTCACTAATTTACGAGCAACACGCTTGCCATCCTTCAGATCAAAATTAATCAGATACATTCCTTTAGGTAAGTGACTTAAATTAATGTTTTTCTTAGGTGTTTTTATATCAATTAAAGTTTTCCCAGTTAAGCTTATAACTCTAATACGAGTCACATTTTCCTGATTGGTAAGATTTACCACATCCCTAACTGGATTAGGATAAAAACTAGGCTCCTTCTTCTTAAAAGGATCAGATTGATCTACAAAACTATCTGAATTATAAAAATGAGAACACACAGAAACTTCCGCTTTTAAATTGACAAAGGTTGTCAAAAGCAGAAGAAACGATAGGACAAGATGTTTTTTTACGAGTAAAAGTCTCAGCATATGTTTCTTTTCTGAATACAATTCAAACTGTCCAACAAAGTTGCTAGTGTATAGATATCTTTTGCAAGATAATAATTTATAATCGAGCATGTCTCATGTTTTAACTATTTCACATTTTTTATCATATTATCAATAATCCAAATTTATTGGTAAATAGAACCTTTTATTTTATTACTTTAGTTTATGAAACAGTCTCTTTATAAGTAGATACTAACTAAATTTTCAATAAAATGAGTGAATATAAAAGTCTCAGCATTAAAAACTGGGCTTTAGAAGATCGTCCTCGAGAGAAGATGATGTACAAAGGTTCAAAGAGCCTCTCTAGCGCCGAACTTATCGCCATTATTATTGGGAGTGGTAATCGTAATCAATCAGCTGTAGAAGTCGCTAAAATGCTTCTTGCAGATAACCAGAACGACTTGAATGAGCTTGCCAAGAAATCAATTCGAGATTTAATGAAAACTCCTGGAATTGGATCTGCTAAAGCTATCGCCATTATTGCGGCATTAGAGCTAGGAAGTCGGCAAAAATCTTTCCCATCAAAACAAAAATTAAAAATAACAAGTAGTATTGATGCTTTTGAAAGACTACAACCATATGTAGAGAATTTAAATCACGAAGAGTTCTGGGTAATCTACCTTAATCGGGGCAACAAAATACTGGAGATTAAAAACATATCATCTGGAGGCATAACAGGAACGGTTTTCGATATGCGACTTGTATTTAAGGATGCAATTCTACTAGAGTCTACAAATATCATTCTTTGTCACAACCATCCATCGGGAAATTTAACTCCTTCAGAAGCAGATAAAAACCTAACTTACAAAACAAAAGAGGCAGGAAAACTGATGAGCATTGAGGTTTTAGATCACCTTATTATAGCAGATCAGGGTTTCTATAGTTTTGCAGACGAGGGACTGTTGTAATTAATGATTACAATTAGTAATTATCAATTCGTATTTTTCAATTGCTAATTATTAATTACTCATTGTTAATTGAGATACTAGAATCGATAATACATCCCAACCGTAAGTGATGTGGTGGTAATTTTATCAAAACCCATATATCTATATTTTTGAAGATCAGATAACTCAACATCATCACTTAAGCTTGGTTTTATTTTCTTCTTTTCAAGCTTATCCTCAAAATTTGGAATATAAGTAAGCTTAAGATTCACATCTACAGCTAACTTTTTACTTAGGTTATACATGAAACCAACATTGGGTATTAAACCAATTTTATTGGAAGAAATTGTATATTCAGATTTTATTGGTGTATAAGTATTGGTAGGAATTGATTCTACATGATTTCGATAGAGGAAATAACCAAAGCCCAATGAGGCATATGGGCGAAAATCAAGATCGTAGGCTTGTATAAAATAGGTTGCTGTAAAAACAATAGGAATTATTTGATAATTAACATCGCTTTTTACGCGATTATCACCTGACCATAAATCGTCATTTTGAGCAAAATCCATATAGCCAACTGAAAGTCCAACAGCTATTTTAGGGTTCAAGAGCATCTTTGCATTCAAACTCAAATCTGTCCCGAGTTTACTTTCGTTGGCAAAATCACCCATAGGCTTAACTACACCACCATTCAAACCAACAATAAATCGATCGTCTTTGTTGGAGCGTTGAGCTGATAATGAGCTTATAAAAACCAAACTAAGAAATGCTAGGAATAGAGCTTTCATAATGTAAAAAAAAGAAAGCCTGACAGATTCATAAAGAATTAGTCAGGCTTTTATAATAAGGATTACTTAATCACTTTTAATTCTTTACCTACTTTAATAAAAGCAGCTAAAGCTTTATCAAGATGCTCTTTAGTATGAGCAGCTGATAATTGAATTCTGATACGCGCTTTCTCCTTAGGAACAACAGGGAAATAGAATCCGATTACATAAATACCTTCGTCAAGCAATTTGGCAGCAAACTGCTGAGATAAAACTGCATCGTAAAGCATAAGAGCATTAATTGCAGAATCAGAAGGCTTCACATCGAAACCAGCTTCACGCAATGCTGTGCTGAAATATTTTGCATTCCACATAACTTTATCTCTCAACTCAGTTGACTCGCTTAGCATATCGAATACTGCGATAGAAGCACCTACGATTGCTGGAGATAATGAGTTTGAGAACAAGTAAGGACGAGAACGCTGACGTAACATGTCGATAACTTCTTTTTTACCTGTTGTGAATCCACCTAATCCACCACCAAGAGCTTTACCTAAAGTACTTGTAATGATATCAACACGATCCATACAGTTATGATGCTCATGAGTTCCACGACCTGTTTTTCCAATAAATCCTGAAGAGTGAGAATCGTCAACCATTACTAAAGCATTATACTTATCTGCCAAGTCACAAATCTCGTTTAGCTTAGCGATATCACCGTCCATAGAGAAAACACCATCAGTAACAATGATTCTAAAACGTTGAGCTTGAGCAACCTTCAATTGTGCCTCCAAGTCAGCCATATCAGCATGCTTGTAACGGTAACGAGCCGCTTTACACAAACGAACGCCATCGATAATTGAAGCGTGGTTCAATTCGTCAGAAATAATTGCATCTTCTTTTGAGAAAAGTGGTTCGAAAACCCCACCGTTTGCATCAAATGCAGCAGCGTAAAGAATGGTATCTTCAGTACCAAAAAACTTAGCAATTTTAGCTTCTAATTCTTTATGAATATCAGTTGTTCCACAAATGAAACGAACTGAAGACATACCATAACCATGAGTATCTAATGCTTTTTTAGCACCTTCGATTACTCTTGGATGAGATGATAATCCTAAATAATTGTTGGCACAAAAATTTAATACCTCATCACCAGACGATACTTTAATTTCAGCACCTTGTGGAGAAGTAATAATTCTCTCATTTTTGTACAAGCCCGATTCTTTAATAGATTCGATCTCACCAGCCAAATAGTCTTTGAATTTTCCGTACATAAGTATTTGTTGTATAGTATTGAAATAACAAACCCGAATCACATCGGGAAAAGATTGAAATTTAGTCTTCTAAATCGAGTTCAAAATTACAATAAAAAATCTTCAGGTCTATAAATCAAGAAATGTTTTTTAACTCCACGAAAAACATTAAAATAAAAATGCTACTTCAAATATATTTGAAGCAGCATTTAGTATATGATACAACTATCTATTAGACAGTTATGATATCTCAAGGATATCAGGGCAAATTCTTACCAAATATAATCTACAAACTCAGGATGATCGATAAAAGGATTACGATTTCCCTGAATATCGAAAATAGTTTGATTACGTTTTTTCTCAAAATTGTCAACAGGATCATCAAGATGCCATTTTAATAAAGTTGAAAGCTTACCAATATTAGGCAAAGTATAATCTTCTGCTTCAATTTCATTAAGCTCCAAGTCTTTAAAACCATCGTCACCTTCATATCTCACTGCCATATAAAACATCATACGAGCGACATCTCCTTTAACAGCATCGCGTGGCTCCCATGTATCAGAGGTGTATTTGCATTCAATAGCTTCGCTATGAGAATTTCCACCATTATCGAAGTATTTACTATAACGATCTGTATTTACTGATCTATCACAAGGACGAATATGATGTATATCTGTAGATGGTCCCTTTACTGTTCGAGGATCTCCCCCAAATCCCCGTACTTTAGCCCATACATGTTCACGATTCCAAGAATTATCATCATTTTGACCTTGATCTTTATAGCTTTTAGCTTGTGACCTTCCTGTGTAAAGCAGAATTACATTATTAGAGTTATCGGGATCTTCATCAGTTAGCTCTAATGCATCCCAAACATCAAAATCTGATGAAGAATATGGCAAAACCTTATTACCATCAATTAAATCATGAAGGTCGGTCTTTAGAACCTGAGGATCTGTTCCGTCCAAATTCTTGTAGTATGAATTAAATTCAGATATATTTTCGATACTAATTTTACCTGATTCGTCTGGTTTTGGATCTACTTGTCCATCATCACTTTTGGAACATGATAAAACAAATAGGCTTAATAGCAGTAGAAATGTAGATTTACGCATAGTTTAATGTAATTAATGATTAGCACTATTCTTTAGAATTAAAAGATTTAATCATCCTGAAGAAATGTCTTCTATTTCCTAAATAGTTAGTTAACTCTAAGTACTCCATTGCAGAGTAACAAATATTCAGCAAGCTTAGTATCTCAATCGTCAAAAAGTAGGGATCATGTAATACAGAACTGTATAACATCTAGTATAAAATGGAGAGATAAAGATAGATAAAATCATATAATTTTCAAACACCTAATCTCATCAAACAACAATGAAATGTCACAAAGCAAAAATGCTACTTCAATATATCTGAAGTAGCATTTAGTTCATGATATAGGTAA
>TARA_R110001583_G_scaffold63364_4_pt1 | contig 16054 bp, 17 predicted proteins | sample TARA_R110001583 | Tara Oceans TARA_R110001583 (sample SAMEA4398432) | marine metagenome | biome: Polar Biome; feature: [MES] marine water layer (ENVO:01000295) within the mesopelagic zone...; material: water (ENVO:00002006), including particulate matter (ENVO:01000060) such as...... | reverse complement strand
GCTATGGAAGAAGAAAAAGACAAAAAATGGGTAAAAAAGGGCAATTTTTTAGCAAATGGAAAAAGTTTAAATGAGTTCATTATATAAAATATTACAACAACGAAAGAATCAAATCAAATTTAAACAAAATGGGCCCGATACAATATCGAGCTCATTATCATCAAAATTAATTATAAATTTGTCTAAACTTTTGGGTTCAGTCTATTCGAGACGCTTTTTAACAACACTTCTATATATTTCCGTTTCATAAAAAACAAACCTTCCTATGACCCACACATTAAACAATCATCACCTCCTGTAGAGTCCTTAGCTTGAGCTATCAACGCTTTCATTTCCTCTGGTGTCATCGGTTCAACTTCGGTATTTTGTTGGGCAAATTTGGCTGCAGCTTTAACGGCCAGTTTTTTTTGTTGCGCTAAATGTTCTTCATCAACTTCAATAACTTCTTCGGTTGGTTCTTCCTTTTTAGCCGTATCTAACGTAAACTTAATAGCATCAACGGCACTCTTGGTTCGCAAATAATACATTCCTGTTTTTAGACCGCTTTTCCAGGCATAAAAATGCATAGAGGTTAATTTTGCCATGGTAGCGCCTTCTAAAAATAAATTAAGTGATTGCGATTGGTCAATAAAGTAACCCCTGTGACGGGACATATCAATAATGTCTTTCATGCTTAGTTCCCAAACCGTTTTATATAATTCTTTGATTTCTTGAGGAATCATATCAATCCCCTGAACCGAGCCATTGGCTCTCATAATATCTTGTTTCAATCCATCATTCCATAAGCCTAATTCAACCAAATCTTCCAATAAGTGTTTGTTTACAATAATAAATTCACCCGACAGTACACGACGTGTATAAATGTTCGACGTATACGGTTCAAAACATTCGTTGTTCCCTAGGATTTGTGACGTTGATGCTGTAGGCATTGGTGCTACCAGTAACGAGTTACGAACACCATGTTTCATCACTTGCTTGCGTAATTTAGCCCAATCCCAAAGACCACTTAAATCGTCATCTTTTAATCCCCATAAATTATATTGAAACTCCCCTTTGCTTATAGGAGATCCTTTAAAGGTTTTATAGGGACCGTCCGCTTTTGCTTCTTCCATACTGGCTGTTACTGCAGCAAAATATAGCGTTTCAAAAATATCTTGATTTAATTTTTTAGCTTCGTCACTTGTAAAAGGTAAACGCAATAGAATAAACGTATCTGCTAATCCTTGAACCCCTAACCCAATAGGACGATGGCGCATATTAGAATTTTCGGCTTCTTTTACTGGATAGTAATTTCTATCGATAACTCTATTTAAGTTTTTGGTTACACGTTTGGTTACACGGAATAATTCTTTGTGATCAAATTCGCCATTTTTAATAAACATAGGTAAAGCTATAGAAGCCAAATTACATACAGCAATTTCATCTGGAGAGGTGTACTCCAAAATTTCTGTACATAGGTTTGATGATCTAATGGTTCCTAAATTTTGTTGATTTGATTTACGGTTTGCCGCATCTTTGTACAACATGTATGGGGTTCCGGTTTCAATTTGAGACTCTAAAATTTTCTCCCAGAGTTCACGTGCTTTAATCGTTTTACGTCCTTTTCCTTCTGTCTCATATTTTATGTATAAGGTTTCAAAAGCTTCACTGTGTACTTCGTCTAAACCTGGGCATTCGTTAGGGCACATCAACGTCCATGTTCCGTCTTCTTGCACTCGCCTCATAAACAAATCTGAAATCCACATGGCATAAAATAAATCGCGTGCACGCATTTCTTCTTTACCATGGTTTTTCTTTAACTCTAAAAACTGAAAAATATCGGCATGCCAGGTTTCTAGATAAATAGCAAAACTCCCTTTACGTTTTCCACCACCTTGATCTACATAACGCGCTGTATCATTAAATACCTGCAACATGGGCACGATACCGTTACTTGTTCCATTAGTGCCTCCAATATAGCTTCCAGTGGCGCGCACATTATGGATTGCTAATCCAATACCTCCGGCAGATTGGGATATTTTAGCGGTTTGTTTTAGGGTATCATAAATTCCATCTATACTATCTTCTTTCATTGTTAATAGGAAACAAGAAGACATTTGAGGTTTTGGTGTCCCCGAATTAAACAGCGTTGGTGTTGCATGTGTAAAATATTTTTTTGACATAAGCTCATAGGTTTCAATGACAGAATCCAAATCATTGAGATGTATTCCAACGGCAACACGCATAAGCATATGCTGAGGACGTTCAGCAATTTGCCCATTTAATTTTAATAAATACGATCGTTCCAGGGTTTTAAAACCAAAATAATCATATCCAAAATCACGATTATATATAATAGTAGAATCGAGTGTTTCTTTATTATCCATAATCACCTTATAAACATCATCAGCCAAAAGAGGTGCGTCTTTGCCTGTTCTTGGGTTTACATAGGTATATAAATCATGCATGACCTCACTAAATGTTTTTTTAGTGTTTTTATGTAAGTTTGATACCGAAATTCTGGCGGCCAAACGTGCATAATCAGGATGGGTGGTCGTCATGGTTGCCGCTATTTCAGCTGCAAGGTTATCAAGTTCGCTCGTGGTTACACCATCGTACAACCCTTCAATAACGCGCATGGTTACTTTTAACGGGTCCACCAGTTCATTTAATCCATAACATAATTTACGCACTCTTGCCGTAATCTTGTCGAACATAATTTGTTCTTTCCTACCATCTCTTTTTATTACATACATAGTATTATACTGTTTTTAATTTTTCCTGATACACCTTCAGAAAAATGGTTAATTAGTTATTCTAGTTTTAATTCTAATAATAAATTAGACAAAACTTAGTTAGTTATTATTTGTTTTAATTAGCTGACATGTTGGATTCCGGTAGGTCAGAATCAACAAAGCGTTCTATTTATTGCAATAAAGGGCCTTTAATCACCGATTAGAATTCGGCATCAAAACTGAATTTATCCTTATCCTCTTCTTTATTAAGAACCCCTGCTTTTTGGTATTCCGACACACGTTTCTCAAAGAAATTTGTTTTTCCTTGCAATGAAATCATATCCATAAAATCAAAAGGATTGGTGGCATTGTAAACTTTATCACAACCAAACTCCCCTAATAATCTATCGGTAACAAACTCTAAATATTGTGTCATCAATTTAGAATTCATCCCAATTAAACTTACCGGCAACGATTCAGTGATAAACATTCTTTCAATATCCAACGCATTGGTTAAAATTTCTGTAATACGTTTTTTAGGCACCTTATTTACAATATGATTTTGGTGCAAATGCACAGCAAAATCGCAATGCAGACCTTCATCTCTTGAGATAAGTTCGTTTGAAAATGTAAGTCCAGGTAACAAGCCTCGTTTTTTAAGCCAAAAAATGGAGCAAAAACTTCCCGAGAAAAAGATTCCTTCAACAGCTGCAAATGCAATTAAGCGCTCTGCAAAACTTGGAGAATCTATCCATTTTAAAGCCCAATCTGCTTTTTCCTTAATGGCAGGAAACACTTCAATGGCCTTAAACAAATCATCCTTTTCCTTCTCATCTTTCACATAGGTATCAATTAATAATGAATACACTTCAGAATGAATGTTCTCCATCATAATTTGAAACCCGTAAAAGAATTTTGCTTCGGTATATTGTACTTCTGACACAAAATTTTCGGCCAGATTTTCGTTTACAATGCCATCACTCGCTGCAAAAAATGCCAAAATATGTTTTATAAAATAGCGTTCATCATCGCTTAATTTATTATTCCAGTCGGTTAAATCTTGATGTAAATCAATTTCTTCTGCAGTCCAAATACTGGCTTCTTGCTTTTTATACCATTCCCAAATATCATGGTGTTGAATAGGAAAAATAACAAAACGATTTTTATTTTCTTGTAAAATGGGCTCAGTAAGCTGCGACATTATCTTGATGGTTTTTTTTAAAATTAAACGAAAATATGCTTCGATTTGGGATTAACAAAGATTCAAAAAAGACCTCGAAAATGAAAGGTATAGTTATAAACATTGTCAACAAGTTTTTAACAAATCTTAACGTTTTAATTTTTTAATAAAAGAATTATGATATTTTAATCGATTGATTATCAATATTTTAAATTTATCAAAAAGCGCTTAGCCCTTATGAAATAAGGATTCTTGATTTTAAAAAATCGACAAAAAACATACCTAAAAATTAGAAACAACAAAATTAGGAAGTGCGTTTTTTTTAATGTAGAAATTATTTGTTGGAAACAGCTACTTTTTCCAATTCAGCATACCAATCTTCACCAAATTTTCGAATGAGTGCTTCCTTTACAAACTTGTAGATGGGCACTTGCAATTCTTTACCTAGAGCACAGGCATCATCGCAAATTTCCCATTTTTCGTAGTTAACAGCCGAAAACTCACTATAGTCCTTTACCCTTACAGGATATAAATGACAAGACACAGGTTTTTTCCACGATGTCACCCCTTGGTTATAGGCTTCTTCAAGAGCGCACAGTGCAATACCTTTTTTATCAAAAATAACATAGGCACAATCGGCTCCATCAATTAATGGCGTTTCAAAATCACCCTCTTCAGTAGTAATAAAAGCGCCTTGTTTTTCAATTGCTTTAATACTTTCCTTACGTAAAAACAATTTTACCTTAGGATATATAGCTTCCAGGATTTTTGTTTCCTCTTTTTCCAAAGGGGCTCCTGCTTCACCATCAATGCAACAAGCCCCTTTGCATGCCGATAGATTACACAGAAAATCCTTTTGGATGATTTCTTCTGAAACAATGGTTTTTCCTATTTGGAACATAATAGATCTCTGTTATCGATTGCAAAACTAACTAAACTTTCGCGTTATTTTATCTCATAAATCAGGATTAATACTATATTTTTGCAAAAAATTTAAACCTATTAAAAATGCAATTTAATTTTAAAGAAATTTTTACTGTATTTATGGTATTGTTCGCCGTGATTGATATTATTGGCAACATTCCAATAGTTATTGATTTACGAAAAAAAGTGGGACATATTGAAAGTGAAAAAGCGTCAATAATTGCGGGTGTTATCTTAATTATATTTTTATTTTTAGGAAAAAGCATTTTAAACCTTATAGGCATTGATGTGAGTTCCTTCGCTGTTGCTGGATCGTTTATTTTATTTTTTATTGCCTTAGAAATGATTTTGGGGATTACTTTATATAAGCATGAAGAAAATAACGACATGACGGCATCCATTTTTCCATTGGCTTTTCCATTAATTGCGGGCCCAGGAAGTTTAACAACATTATTGTCATTACGGGCAGAATTTAAAACTGAAAATATTATTGTTGCCATTATTTTAAATGTTATTGTTATTTTTATAGTACTTAAAACCTCAACTAAAATAGAACGGTTTTTAGGGCAAAACGGAATTAATATTATTAGAAAGGTATTTGGTGTTGTTTTGCTCGCTATTGCAGTAAAATTATTTACCCATAATATTAAAATATTATTTGTTTAACCATGAAAATTGTAACCATTATACTTAGTGCTATAGCCTTAATGCTCATTGTTTTTAATGCTACCAAACTAGATGTAAATGCTCCTTTTGAAGGTGAAAGTGCTTTGGCTTTAATTACCATGCTAGCGGCCCTTTGTGCTTTAGTGTTATTGCAGATTCTTAGAATTTCAAAGCGTATTGAAGAAAAAGTGAAAAACAAAAATTAATGTTTGATGTTTTAATTATTGGTGGAGGTGCTGCAGGCTTATCCTGTGCATTGGTTTTAGGGTCGGCAAAGAAGGCTTCTTATGCAAAAGACAAACGCATTGGAATTATAGCTCATCAAAAAACATCAGACTTACAAAACGCTTTATTTAATAATGTTTTGGGATTGTCTCCCAAAACAACTGGAGCATCTCTTTTAAATCAAGGAAAAAAACAGTTAGCCACACTTTATCCTCATGTTGAGCAGATTGACAAAGAAAAAGTTAATGAAGTTACACATACCAATTATGGTTTTGATGTGATAACCAATAAACACGCTTATAAATCAGCTTTAGTAGTTATTGCAGTAGGATATGCAAACCTAATAACCATAAAAGGATTAGATGCTTATATTGAATCGCATCCAAGAGCAGAAAAAGACAAAAATCGCATTTGGTTAAAAAACACTGACCATCTGATAGAAAACGGCCTTTACGTTGCTGGTACATTGGCGGGTTGGAGAAGCCAATTTGCTATCGCCTCTGGTAGTGGTGCACAAGTAGCCACTGATATTTTGACCTTGTGGAATGATGGAAAACATACCAAAGTGCATGATAAGATTGAGCTTAGTTAATGTTCTCCACTTAACTTAAAGACCTCATCTATCATACTGTCGCCTTTATTAAAAATTTCTTCAAAAGCCCCGTCCCCATACAACTGATCTCCCAAAGTAGCCTTTAAATATTGCTTTACTTCATTATGATAGGCAACAAAGGTGATTTTCGAATTTGTTTTTAAATTTACATAGTCTTCAAAAGCAAACACCATGTCATCACCAAGTTCAAAATTATCTATAAAATCTTGTTTTGATATACCACTATATGCATCTCTATCTTTTTCTAACATTTCGAAAATAAAGTAACCTATAAATCCACGTCGTAATAAAAAAGTTAACGTTTCATTTTGCATACCGGTATCAATTGGCACAAATATATCAGGAATAATACCTCCACCTCCATACACTATTTTTCCTTTGGGCGTAGTGTATTTTAAAGAATCGGCTACGTGAATTTTTGTGGAATCTTCGAGTTCTCCACTATCCAAACGCGCATAATAATCGTCATAATAACTTTGATTTCCATGATTGTACGTTCGTTGAATGGATCTACCTGTAGGGGTATAATAACGAGACACGGTTAATCTGATAGCACTACCATCTCCTAATTCCATTTCGCGCTGTACAAGCCCTTTTCCATAAGAGCGCCTTCCAACAATAGTTCCTTTATCATTATCCTGGAGTGCTCCAGCGACAATCTCACTTGCCGATGCAGAATTTTCATTAATAAGCACATACACCTCTCCGGTTTCAAACTCGCCTTTGCTCGTTGCAAAACTTTTTTCAATAGATCCGCTTTTATTTTTTGTGAACAATATAAGCTTATTGTTTTCTAGAAATTCATCTGCAATCTGTTCGGCAATACCAAGCAAGCCTCCAGGATTATCCCTTAAGTCAAGAACCATTCTTGTTGCTCCCAATCCTTTTAGTTTTTGTAAACCGCTCTTAAACTCCTTATAGGTGGTTTCTGCAAACCGATTGACTTTTATATACCCCAAATCTTTTGTAAGCATATAGGCCGCATCAACACTTTTAATAGGAATAATAGATCGCTTTATTTTAAAATCCAACAGTTTTGGGTTTCCTTTTCTATATATTTTTAAATCGACTTTCGAGTTTATTGGGCCTTTAAGTTTATCAACAATTTCAGAGTCTTTTAAGACTTTCCCAAAAATAGAATCTCCGTTAACAACAACAATTTTATCACCTCCCTTAATACCTGCTTTGTCGCTTGGCCCACCTTCAATAGCTCGTACAACAGCAATGGTATCTCTATAAGTGTAAAAACTAACCCCAATCCCTACAAAGTCACCTTTCATGTTTTCAGAAATACGCTTCATATCTTCCTTTGGGATATAAACTGAATGCGGATCTAAATTTTCTAAAATCCCGTTTACGGTTACATCTACGATACTGTCTGTGTTTACATCATCTACATAATCATAGTCTATATAATCAATAAGCCTATTAAGTTTGTCTTTTTTACTATTAGAAGAAAATAATCTATCTGGTGAATCTGTAAAATTTAACTTTCCACCAATAAAAATCCCTATGGCAACAGCAATTCCCAATAGTAATGGTAAATATTTTTTTTGAATATGCATTATGCCTCTATGTCTTCAATTAATTTAAGTTCAATTCCAGCTTTTTTTAAAAATTGTAATCCAGAATCGTCTTTATAGGCCTTTTTATAAACTACTCTAATAATTCCAGATTGATGGATTAATTTACTGCACTCTTTACAGGGCGACATGGTTATATATAAGGTAGCCCCTTGACAAGATTGTGTCGATCCTGCCACTTTTAAAATAGCATTCGCTTCGGCATGTAACACATACCATTTCGTATAGCCTTCTTCATCTTCACAAAAATTTTCAAATCCAGATGGTGTTCCATTATATCCATCAGAAATAATCATTTTATCCTTAACTATTAGGGCTCCAACCTGCTTGCGCTTGCAATATGATAATTTACCCCATTCATTCGCTATTCTTAAGTACGCCTTATCGTATTTAAGTTGTTTTTCTTTTGACATTGAATCTGTTAATGTTTTATGAGCGTTCTTTTCAAAATAAAATTGTGTTAATGTATCAAAAAAAAAGAACAACAAGATCTACTTTAAATTTAATCTAAAATAGTATAACGAAGATACTTGGTTGGAATTTCAATTACAATGCTATTTCGTTAAAGTTTTATAAAAGTTTAAGGGTGTTATAGTCCTTAAAATAAGAAGGATTAATTTCTTATTATGCTAAAAAATCCACCTATTGACAATCATTGGAATAACAAGACCAACAACAATTGCTGAAACGACCATCATCCAATCGCGTTTTGAAAATCTAAAAAGGGTTTGCATTAGATATCCTAAAAAGAGAACACAAAAAACAATGATGATTTGTGAAATCTCAATACCAAGAGCGAATTCTACAAGCAACGCCAATTTGCTTTCTGTTTTACCAACAAGCATTTGAAATTCTCTTGCAAATCCTAAGCCATGTATTAGACCAAAGAATAAGGTAGACAAAAATAACACACCTACCTTTCCTTTTTGAGGCCCTTTCCCTGCGGTAAAGACATTAAAAACGGCTACAATCAATATGGTCACTGGAATTAAAAATTCGATTAATTGTCCGTTAACGCTAACAATATGATATGCGGCTAATACTAGGGATAATGTATGGCCAATAGTAAAAGTTGAGATCAATAAAAAAACTCGTTTCCAATCTTTAAATAAATACGGAACAGTCAAAACAATAAGAAACAAAACATGGTCGTAGGCATTAATATCAAGAACATGGTTGATGCCATATTGTACATTGAACCAAATATTTTCTAGCATGTGTTATGGTGTTTGGGTAGTTAAATATACAATTATTTGGAAATTATCGTGGCTTTGCTATATTTTTTCGACAACTGGTTAAGCATTTCTTTGGTAATGTCTTCCAGAGAAAATTTATGTTTCCAATTCCAATCTTGTCTTGCGCAGGAATCATCAATACTCTTAGGCCAGCTATTGGCAATTTCCTGTCTGTAATCAGCATTATAGCTTATCGTGAAATCCAGAATCTGGGCCTTAATGGATTGTGCCACGTCTTTGGGAGTAAAACTTATGGCCGACAAGTTATAAGATGACCGTATTTTAACAGTACTGGTTTCAGCAGCCATAATATCAATGGTCGCATTAATGGCATCATCCATAAACATCATAGGTAATTCTGTGTCCTCCTTCAAAAAACACTCGTACTTTTTATTGGTTAATGCTTTATGATAAATTTCAACAGCATAATCGGTTGTTCCACCACCAGGCAACGTTTTCCAACTTATTATTCCAGGATAGCGCAAACTTCTAACATCAACACCATATTTTTTATGGTAATACTCACACCAACGTTCACCAACTTGCTTTGTAATGCCATAAACGGTCGAAGGCTCCATAACCGTATATTGTGGGGTATTTTCTTTGGGTGTTGTAGATCCAAAAACGGCAATACTAGAAGGCCAAAATACCTTTTTTATAAATTTTGCCTTGGCCAGGTTTAAAACATGAAACAAAGAATTCATGTTTAAGTCCCAGGCTTTCATAGGGAATTTTTCGCCCGTAGCACTTAAAATGGCCGCCATTAAATATACCGTGTTAATGTGGTGTTTTTCCACACAAATTTTAACGGCAGCATAATCTTGCGCATCAACAATTTCAAAAATTCCTGAATTAACAATGTCTAAATTACTGTAACTTATATCAGCAGCTATCACATTTTTATTGCCATATAAAGCTCTTAACTTAAACGTTAGTTCCGAACCTATTTGTCCACAAGCGCCAATAATCAATATTTTGGGATTCATTCAATCGATATTTTATAAGAATACATCAAAAATAACTAGATTTTATTGATGATTTTATATTTTAGAACAAAATATTAAAAACCCATTGAATATTAATTTAAAATTAAATACACTATTCATTTATATTTGTAAAGCCTTTCAAAAAACAACAACATGAAAACAATTATTGTAATTAGTTTCTGCCTAAGCCTACTATTAGTATCGTGCAATAATACTTCAAATGAAAGCAAAACCAAACAAACCTTTATAGAACCGGTTAATAAAAGTTTATCTGAAAAAGATATTTCAAAACTTAAATACATTGAATATAGTTTAGATGATAAAACCGAAAATGCTATTGAAAATTGGATAAAATACAAGGAGCTTGAAACCCTTGTCCAAAATGTAAAAAAAGGAGATCTCTCTTATTTTAATGATAATAATGAAGCCATAAAAACCTTTTTAACCGAGTTTGAAAACACCATTCCAGACACTGTTAATACAGCTCCTGTTGGGGCACGGATTACCGCTTTTAAAACAAAACTATATAAACTTGAAAGTCTTTCCAATTTAAAAACCACTTCTAAACAGGAATTGGGAATGACCATTAAAGAATTTTTAGAATCCTTTTCAAATTTGAATTTGCAAATGAACAAGAAACTGGAAAAAGACTCTCAACAAATTGAAAGACCTTAAAAAGGTTGAGAAAATTTAATTAACTCTATCAATTTAATCATAATTCGTCGTATTAATTTTATAATATCAACATAAATAATATTAACTTTATTTTTTAACTTTTTTAAAATGAAAAACCATATAATTATACCTTTTATTGCTTTAGCGAGTTTAATGTCTTGCAAAAAAGATGTGCAAAAAGAAACTTCCAACATTCAAAAAGTACCAGCTCTTAATTTGGGTAACATGGATACATCTGTAAAACCCGGAGATGATTTCTATAGGTATGTTAATGGTAAATGGTTAGATACAAATAAAATTCCAGACGAGTATTCATCTTGGGGAAGTGCTTACGAAGTTTTTAAAAAAACAAATGATGATGCTCTCGCTATTTTAAAGTCAGCAATGTCAGACACTAAGTCAGACACTAAAGACCTTGAAAAGATTGAAGTAATGCCAGGATCAGATCAGGAAAAAGCGGTAAATCTATTTCAAACGATCATGGATACGATAAATAGAAATAAACAAGGGATAGAACCTTTAAAACCTTATTTAGCTAAAATAGACGCAATTAAAAATATTAAAGACTTACAAACCTTTTTAATTGAAATGGAGCCAACAGGTGGCGCTGGATTTTTTGGCTTTGGAGTGAGCTCTCATCCAAAAAATAGTAATATTAATGCTGGCTATTTAGGGGGCGGTCAATTAGGATTAAGCAGAGATTATTATGTGGACCAGGATGATGACACGAAAGAAAAAAGAGAAAAATATAAACAGCATATTGTAAGAATGTTGCAGTATATAGGTGATTCAGAAGAAGAAGCCAAAGTTAATGCCGAAACAGTTTTAGCGTTTGAAACAAGAATGGCTGAACCAAGAATGACTAAAGAAGATAGGAGAGATGCTCGAAAGCGTTTTAATCCGAAATCAATGAGTGATTTGAGTAAGTTAGTCCCTGAAATTAACTGGAAAAACTATTTTGAAGGGATTGGCGTTAAGCAATTAGATACCGTCATTGTTTCAGATCTAGGATATTTTAAAGCCTTAAACACGATTTTATCTGAGAACAACTTAAATGATTGGAAGCAATATTTAAGATGGTCATTAATAGATCGTTCTGCTGGAATGCTATCAACCGGAATTGATCAAGCAAATTGGGAATTTTATAGTAGAGAATTAACAGGAGCAAAAAAACAACGACCACGAGAAGAACGAGCCTTAAGTACTTTAAATGGAACCATTGGTGAAGCATTAGGAAAATTATATGTTGACAAAAAATTCCCCCCCGAAGCAAAAGCGCAAGCAGAACAAATGATACATAATATTATATTAGCTTATGAGCATAGAATAAATGCTTTAGATTGGATGAGTGAAGACACCAAGAAAAAAGCTATTGAAAAGTTACGGGCAATTAAAATTAAAATTGCTTATCCAGACCATTGGAAAGATTATTCTAAATTAGATATTAGCAGTGTTGAAGAGGGCGGCACCTATCTTCAAAACATGTATAATGCCAGAAAATGGAATTTTAATAAAAATTTAGCTGATTTAGGAAATCCGGTTGACAAGACAGAGTGGTATATGGCTCCACAAGTGGTAAATGCTTATTATAACCCTGCCTTTAACGAGATTGTGTTTCCTGCGGCTATTTTGCAACCTCCTTTTTATAATTATACTGCAGATGATGCTGTTAATTATGGCGCAATAGGATCTGTTATTGGTCATGAAATATCGCATAGCTTTGATGATTCTGGGTCTCGTTTTGATAAAGATGGTAATCTTAATAATTGGTGGACAGAAGAAGATTTAAAACAATTTGAATCTTTGGGAAAAAACTTGGCAGATCAATACAGTGCCATTGAGGTTTTGCTAAATGTATATATAAATGGTCCGTTTACGCTTGGTGAAAATATTGGAGACTTAGGTGGTCTTAATGCAGCGTATGACGCGTTACAATTAAGTTTTAAGGATACTGGAAGACCTGAAAATATCGATGGATTTACGCCCGAACAACGCTTTTTCTTGTCTTACGGAACTATATGGAGAACTCTAACAAGAGACGATGCGCTTAAAAACCAAATTAAGACTGATCCACATTCACCAGCTATGAATCGTGCTTTACAACCTTTAAAAAATGTCGATGCTTTTTATAAAGCTTTTAACATTAAAGAAACCGATAGCATGTATTTATCCCCTGATAAACGTGTAAAAATATGGTAATAAAAAGAGGCTGTCTTAAAAGTGTCATTCTGAATAAAAATGAAGAATCCATTGAAAATCAAATTATTGATAATTAGGTAAATAAGATTTTTCGACTACGCTCAAAATGACAATCAAAACACTTTTAAGACAGCCTCTTTTTAATTTTATACATTTCTTAATTCTTTGCTTTGGCAGCTTCAGATTGTAACATTTGCTTCTGTCTCAATAATTCGTTTTTTGTTATTTGAATTAAGTTAAAATTCGGAGCTGTTTTTAATGTAGCATCCAAAATATCAACAGCTGCGTCAATATTTGCTTTCCTGTCTTTATTATAGGTTGCTAAGGCATTCAAATACATAAAGGCCGATTTTAATGGCACCTGATATGGTGTTTGTTGTTCATAAAAGGATTTTGTCATATCCTCTTTTGAATTTGCTAACCCATAATCAATATTTTTCTGCGCCTCCTCTAAATTGTTCAATTGTAAATTAAGCTCTGCCAATTCATAAGCAATTAAAGCATTTGGGTTTCTTTTAAACATTTCATTAAATTGACCAAGAGCAAGTTTAGGTTGATTTAATGATTTCAGCGATACTGCTTTCACTTGTATTGCAATATCCGAATCATTTATTATTTTTTCTATACCTATTGTATTTAAAGCTTGGGAATATTGTCCTTCGGTCATATACACATACGCCAAGGTGTCCAATCTCTCTTGAGATGGCGCTAACACATTTAAATGTGTCATGGCGTTAATGATCCCTTGTACATCTCCTTGGGCTTTCATTTGTTTATAATACGCCTCAAAATGTTTGATCAATTCTGAGTTGGTTTGTGCACTCATCTGAAAGCCAAACACTAATACCAAGTATATCACTAATCGTTTCATCTTAATCCAGTTTTAGTTTTAAGGTGTTAAATCTATTAAAATTTAACATGTATTCCCTTAAAACAATGCTAATTTTTTAAGAAATATTACAAATACCTCGTCAATAATTGATTTTTGGAAAGTTCCCGAGATTTTAACTTAAAACTGAACGAGATAACGAAATTTATATGCACCAAACATTCGAAAATTCATGTTTAGGATAAATCAAAAAAAATAATTACATTTAAAAATATTAAATTCAATAATTATGGGAATTAAAAATTTTCTTGCCGCCAGACGAAATAAACAAAAGAGTTTAGATAATGCGCCTTTAAAAGTTAGTGACTATATGACCAGAAAATTGGTTACGTTTAAATCTAATCAACCTATTGAAGAAGTGATAGACGCTATTATTAAGCATCGTATTTCTGGTGGTCCTGTAGTAAATGAAAAAAACGAACTGATCGGTGTAATTTCGGAAGGTGATTGTATAAAGGAAATAAGTGAAAGCAGGTATCATAATATGCCCATGAACAATCATACCGTTGAAAATTACATGATTAAAGATGTTGAAACGATTGATGGTAACATGAATATTTTTGATGCGGCCAATAAATTTTTACAATCAAAACGTAGACGCTTCCCTATTGTTGAAAACGGAAAACTGGTTGGACAAATCAGTCAGAAAGATATTTTAAAAGCGGCCTTATCTTTTAAAGGAGCGACCTGGAGAAAATAAGAGGTCGTTATTCCCGTTTTACTAGAGCAAAATAGTCGCCTTCCAAGGGCAAATACCCTTGATCATACACAAAATAATAAACAGTGCCCGCTTTGGTGGTATATATGCTGGTAAAATAATTGAAATCAAAACCAGCTTCGATAAGTCTGCCTCTTGAAATTTTAGTTTTTTGGTTGGGATTGAGAAACTCTAATACTCTGTAATTTTTGCGCAGTCTGTTGTTTGTATTGCGTATTAAGTTTTTGCTGTCTTTATTTACCTTGTTGTTATAAGCATTCCGACAAGCGTCACTGCAGAATTTTTTATCAATTCTGCCAACAATTTTCTCGTCACATTCTAAACATTGTTTTGCCATGAATTTTATTTAAATTAAATCTATTGTAATATCAATCTACCAATTACCCGCATATTGAATATCTAATCGCATTTTTTCTTTCAAATAGTTATATTGGTAAGCATTGATTTGTCGGATGTGCAAATAATCATGGGCCAACCAATTGGTTAAAAATTGTTTTGCAGACATTGTTCCCAATGTTGGATGTATATGCGCGTTTTCCCAATCTGCATTTATATTCTTATGTAACCAAACAATAGATTTTCGGCGTTCATTTAAAAAATCCCGTAATACTTTTTCATGGTTTTGAGACTTATAATCCCGCTCCAAAACCCAACCAGTGGGATCTATTTTAGGCATTTCCAAAAGTGGTGTTTCGAGTGTGTGCTTAACTCTGGCTTTAAAATCCTCTCGCTCTTCATCCAATAAATGACACACTATTTCTAGCAAATTCCATTTTTCAGGATGTGGACGCCACCTATATTCATCTTCATTTTTATGAGCCAATAAACCCTTAAATACTTTTTGGTTTTGATCCAACATATTTATTATGTCACTAATAGTCATATTGTGCGATTTAAAGAACTAATATACAAAAATTTATCCGTTTACAAACGACTTCAACCATTTACAAACGATTTTAAATATTTATTAACCGAATATTATTTGGAAGCCATCGCATCTTTGCCATGTCGAAACATAAGAACTCGGTAGTATTAACTGTTTAACCTTAAAAATTAAAATTATGAACACGCTTAGAAACAAAGTACAGTTGATTGGTAGACTAGGACAAGATCCTGAAATTGTAAACTTCACAGATGGTAACAAAATGGCAAAATTCTCATTGGCGACCGACGATAGTTACAAAGACAAAAAAGGAAACAAAGTGGAACGTGCCTACTGGCATAACATTATTGTAAAAGGAGGATTAGTAACTGTGGTAGAAAACTATATTACAAAAGGAAAAGAAATTGCTATTGAAGGCAAACTTACAAATCGCTCTTGGGAAGATAAAGATGGCACCAAACATTATACAACCGAAATAATTTGTAGCGAATTATTGATGTTAGGTAAATAATAACTTAATCTATAATTATTAATTTCTAAATGAGGCTCCCCCATAAGCCTCAT
>TARA_R110001583_G_scaffold74292_1_pt1 | contig 16074 bp, 7 predicted proteins | sample TARA_R110001583 | Tara Oceans TARA_R110001583 (sample SAMEA4398432) | marine metagenome | biome: Polar Biome; feature: [MES] marine water layer (ENVO:01000295) within the mesopelagic zone...; material: water (ENVO:00002006), including particulate matter (ENVO:01000060) such as...... | reverse complement strand
ATCTTGTAATGTTTTTAGCTTATCTGTTACCTCTTCTTGTATTAATGAGCCCATGTCATTGATTAGCATAGACGCATATGGGCCAAAAACTAGCGCTCCAACATCAAGAAGCCCTGCTTTATACGAGAAATAAATGAGCATTTATAAGCCACATGGAAACTTTGAAAACGAAGTTATTGACCCAGATAAGCTTTCTAGAGACTGGCAAGAAGCTAAATCTATTATCGATAATGCAACATCGTGGCAGCTTCACGGTGATAAGACATCTGGTCTAACCTACTCAAACTTAGGTGAGCCTGGTTCTGGCGTTCAAGTGCTACAAAAGCAACGCTCTGGCTATGTTCATGCTGGTATGAATGAAAACCAAGATGGTGGGTATCTCCAGGAGTACGGTCTTGGAATCGATAAGCATGTTCCCTGGACGGTTCCTTACCTAAAAGGATTCAAAGAGGTCTGGGACGGCAGCATGGCCCTTGAGTGGACATCTTCTGAACCTGAGCTTGTTTTAATTGGTTACTCTATGTGGGCCTACAGGCTTGGCTCTACTACTGAAAATTTAAATAACAGAAGACTAAACGGCACTACGATAACAGACTACACTCAAAGTGATTGGTTTGGAACGCTGGGTATAAGAACAAGGCTAGGGCTAAAAATAGATGGAACTATAGTTGAAGGATCTGGGCCTGGAACAAACGTTGCCACTAATGCTCCTGAAGCTATCGTCGGCACAGGCTCTAGAGAGAAAGGAATAGTGTCCTCTAGCCAGGCTGTACGCCTTATTAGAGCAGGATCACATCGTGTGACGCCAGTAGCTGGACAAGGGCCATCAGAAATTAGGGCCGGTCAACTTACTGGTGAATACTGGAAAGGCAAACCAATGTCTTACAGTAAAGAGGGAAAAAACCCATATTCAGGAAAAAACTATAGCGAAGAAAATGTTGGTGTCGCCATAGTTAACGCAAGAGTTCATGTTATCCGTTTCCCTCGTGGAAAACTTCTTGGAGATTAAGAATGCCGGAGTATCCAAAGACAGGAGAAAAAACAAGGCCGGAAGGCATTAGTGAACTTCAATACGAAGCAGCTAGTACAGCCAATAACATAAAAAAAGAATCGTTCTCTCGTTCTTCTTTTGGGACTGATGCTTTAAATGACTCTGTTTTTTATTGTGCTAGAAACTTTAGCATCAATGAAGTTGTTGACTACGATGCTGGAAAAGTAACTGAATCCATAGCTTATCCAGAAACTCTTGGTGGATCACATTGGAAAGAAAATCCCCCGGTTTACGACGGCGTTGCTGACTTTGAGGTGACCTTCGATTATACATACGATACTAATTCTAGTATTTGGCACAGACAAGAGCGACGAGACTGGAGCGAAATACCTACACATAGTAGCAATAGGCTTTCGACTCTTTCAGATAGCTCAATATCAACATTGATGACTACTTCTGATTGGCTAGCTGGTGATTCTACCCAAAACAAATGGAACAAGTTTAAGAGTATTTTTGGTACAAGATTATTTAATGTTCCAAATGAAGGAAGGCCATTCGCCTTGTATTTCCATACAGATATAAACTTGGCTCATTCTTTAGATAATGATCATAGTTTAAGTCCAAAAGAGTGGGCAAGATGGAGAGGTGGACAAAGAATATGGACCTCAGTCATCTATGTTTTAAAGCCAAGCAGACACTCAACTAGAGTTTTAGTTTGGTCTCCTGGTCATATGGTTGGAGCCTCTTGTAGCATGGCTATGGATGGGGTTAGTTCTGGAGTATATTCAGACGCAACTGGGGTCGGAGAGTTCATTGTTAGACCAGTTAAAACTAACTGGGCAAGTATTGATATTACTCATTCATATACTGATGTAGTTAGAATTAATAATGATTTCATTAAGCAGTTATGCTTGGCTTCTGGAATAGACTATGAATTGCATAAAATGCAATTAGATGGAACGTCTTTCTTTGGGTGGTCCGTTAGGTCTGGATTAGACCGTTGGGACCATGTGCCTAGAACTGAAGACGACACGGAACTGGCGGCAATAATAGCCCAGCAGGCGCTATCTGGTGATTTTAGCGGAGTGGTCGGGCTAAAAGCAGGGACAATGTCTTACAATAAGGGTCAGCATGTTCATGTAAACGGTGGCAACGTAAACTTTATTGCCTTTAAGGACTATGACGAAAATGATAACAATCGTGCTGGTACAAGCAGTCCATTGGTTGATGCGTCTAGTCTTATCCAGTATGGAAGTGATCCTTCTAAAAGTATTTAGGTAGAAAATGGCAAACTTTAAAGATAGCTTTATACCGTCATCTTACGACTCACTTGACATAAATGAAATATATAAAGAATGCTTATATAATCCTACACACTACATTAGTGACATCACTTCAGAGGAATTCAAGCATACTTTTGAGGCACTTAATGGCGGCCTTACTCTTAAGAACATTCATGTTGAAGATGTACCCAATGAAGACGGTACCGCACTAAACCCAGAAACGAAAGAAGTGTACGCTGACGGTCTATTGACTTGGAACGTTGGTAAGTTTGGAGCAGAGAAGTTTAAAAGTGGTTCGTTTGCTAGAGGTTGGTCCTATGGATTTAATTTTCCAGACAGATTCCACCAACATCAATTTAATGTGGACAAGGAAGAGCTAGAGTCAAAATATCAACCAGAGTTAATGAGTTCTAGAGTTCGTCCTCATCAAAGGTATTTTACTCCTGCATACTCTTTAAGCGCTAATGTTTTTATTCCTTTTGATTGTATTGTATACGTTACTTTCCAGGGCTTTTTTCACTCAGATGGACTGAGGGGAGACAAGGATAACTACTCTGGAACAGACCAGGATAGAAAGCAATACATAGGAGAGTTCTACCAAAATCGTTTATACATTGATGGGGAGTACTCTAAAGGAACGGAAGTTAGAGCGCCTTCTTCCAGAAAGTATAAGAAGTCGTCTGAGCACAAAGCAGGACTTCCTTCTGAGCATCGCTGGAGATGGCACCACAAAGGTAAGCTTGTTCATATGACTAAGGGGCATCATGAGTTTTCTGTTATGTGTTACCCATCGCTCTGTGTTGACTACAGAGGTGGAAAGCAGGTGATCTGTTGTGGGTCTATGTCTCTTTTAGCTTTAAAGAGTGGGTCACAACTTGCTGATATAAAAGAAGGGAAAAGTTTGTTAGAGTGGTATGAGTTAGAAATTGGCGACGACAGACCCTTGCCAAAAACAAAAACATAGTAAGGTGCTGAAATGTCTGAACAAACATTAGAAGAGTTGCAATCTGAACAAAAAGATTTGCGAGAAAAAATACTCAACAAAGGAGAGAGGCGGGGCGCTAGAGCCAACATTGGCTTTGATTCTAGCGTTGCTTTAATTAAATCAATCCTTCGTCAACGAGGAATCAACAAGCTTAGAAAGCTTCAGTCTCAGAGAGCCGCCGCACTTAGGCAGTCGACAGTCACTGATGCTGATATGGCAGAGTACCAGTCAATAGCAGACGCTGCTGTTCGAGAAGCAGGCGCTAATGTAAGTCGAGGAGGCGGCCAGGGCGGCCTTGACGTTGAGCGAATACAGATGGCAAGAGACCTTGCCCTTAAGAAGTTTGCACAAAAACTTACTGCTACTCAGAAGGGAAGGATTGCAGACAAGGCTCGCGTTGGTGCAGAGATGCAGGAAGATGCCCAAGAATTACGAGGAATGCAAGCTGATCAAATTGATAGCACATTTAAGGACGTTAAAGACGTGGTCAAAGACCCTGGAACTGTAGCTCTTCTTGGACAGCGTGGAATCAAGGATAGAGAAAAGAAGACTTCTACTGCAATTGATGATTTAAAGGCGAGAAAAGAGGCACTCCTGAAGAGTCAAGTTGGTAGACCTCCCTTAACAAATGAGGAGGTAGAATAAAATGGCTGAACTTACTCAAGGTCAAAGAAACGTACCGTACACAAAAACTAATATATTTGGTGCTCGTGCTGTAGGAAGAGAAACTGCTGTTGGTACTGGTCTTCAGCCAGAAGCTGAAGCTATGCTTAAGATAGAGCTTCTTAAAGTGTTGAGTAGCATCTCAAAGTTAGAGGTGGAAATGGCTACACAGTCAATCACTAGCTTTTCAAATGTCAATACAGCAACTGTTACGGCTCGTGCTAAAGCCATTACTGCTGTTAGTAATGCTGCAAGAGTAGGCCAGCAAGACTTAGTAAGAGTCCAAGAAGGACTTAAGACTGCCCTTGATCTTAATAATGCAAGTAAAATTCTTGGCGGCGTAAACGGTGACCCTAAAACAATAGAAAATCTTTTAAAGCAATTTAATAGTTCTCGGCAAGCAATAATAACTATTGAGGGTGGTGGTGGATTATTTAAGCAAGTTGAAAACGCTAAAGGTCGCCCTGGATACTCAGAACAAACTGCTGCCGAAATAATAAAAACAGACCTATCTGAAAAGTCAGCACTATATTTAAATAATATAAACTCAACAATAACAGAACTTGAGCTTTCAGGTGTTCCTGATACCGTTATCGTTTCTACTAAGCGTCAGGCTCAGGACTACGTACAAAGGCTTATTGATTCTGGTTACAGGTCAGCATTAGATGCTGCAAAAAGATTAGAAGATCCTGATTTAGTTAAGTACTTAAAGATGTCTGAAACGCAAGCTTATGTAAAGAGTAGATCTATGGTTAGCGCTTATGCTGGAGATGTAAATAAACAAATGGCGCCTTCTCCCCAACAGATTCGAGGAGCAGCGCAAGAAGTAGAAGTAGCATCAAAAAAGCATGAGATTTTTAGGCGTAAAGTCGAGTCTATGGGTATTGGTTTGCCTCCAGAACTAATGTCTGGACTTTATGAAGCTTTGGATATGAATCAGGCGCTTATTGATGGTGGCCCTGAGGGCTTTGCTGAGTCCCTAAGCGGCATGAAGCCACCATTAGAAGTACAGATGGTTAAGCAGTCACTGCAGAACCAGGTCAGAGAGCTTGAAGACCCTCAAGATCCACTAACAAATGCAGTTTATAAGTATGTGACAAGCATTCCATACTATGAAAACTATATGGCTGCTCTTGGTATGGACGATATCTATGAGTTCTACGAGTATTCTCGTAACAACCTATCTGAGTCTATAGATTACGAAGAAATGGTTAGCGCTCTTGTGAGTGACCCAACTACTGCAGACAATGTTCTTAATCCAGAGATTATCCGAGAGCGTCTCCAGGTCGCAGGAAGCTCAGGCAAAGAGGGTCTGTTTAGAACAGACAATCTAACTAAGAAGATTGAGCGTATTGTAGGCTTTGGAATTAATCGTGGTCCTGCTTGGAGATACTTCAATGGAACAAACACTGAAGAACAACTTGATAACGCAATAGAGTCGTTAAAACGAGTTGGTGACGTAGAGTTTCAGAAGCAGGTAGAAGAAGCAAGTCGTGAGCAGACAAGCGCTTCTCTTGAGAAAGTAGTAGAAAGTTCTGGAGAAATGCAAGATCCTGATGAGGTAGTAGAAAGTTCTGGAGAAATGAAAGATCCTGATGAGGGAGACGACCTTCAGGAAATGATTAAAGAGGTTGATACATCTCAACCAACTTCTCGTGTTGATGAATTCGCAGAACAATTTAAGGGTCAGCCTAAAAAGATTGAGCGAACCATTAGGGCTGCTGAAAAGTTTAGAGAACGTATTGGCGGAAGACCACCAATCAGAGGCGAAGACATGAAGACTGAACGTGTTCTTCTTCCTGGCTTAGACCCACAGTACCGCGCTATCCCTGCTCCTCCACCACCAGTTGCAGCTACTCCACAAGCTAAGACAAGGCGTACATCAGGTCCTAGTGGACTAGTTAACTATGGAGAAAAAACAGATACTATCTCAAACCAAATAGCTGCAGAAAACGCTGCTAAATCGAACGTGGTAGAAAAAAACCGTCAGTCAGAGATAGCTAGAAGACGGGCAGAAAGATTAGCTAAAATGGAAGCCTACGACGACAAGACAAGTGATTAAGCAATGGCTGAAAAGAAAACTCCTATAGCTCCAGCTACAAGCTCATCTCCTATGACAGAGTCATTGGGTGGGTTTGATCCTGTTGTTCCATCACTACCCGATGTTCCTGAAATAGCAGAACCTGTTGATGATGAAAGCTTTTGGAGTTCTTTCTTTAGCGATGATGACGACCAGGAGGGGACTCCTGAGCCTGCATATGGTGATCAGCTTCACCTATCTAGCACTGATTTTCCAGGAAGGTACTCTGCTGCTGGCAAGTCTCTCAACCCAGAGGCAGCACGGCAAGCCGTTGTAAAGGCACACAGCGATGCTAATGTTGAGGAAATAGAGGCAACAATAGACGAAGAGTTTAACAGGGTTCCTGTTGAGCCACTTGAGTCTGTATTAACGATGGCTGGAGCGAAAGCTTTGGACTTGAGTAAATCAGCGTACTCTAACTATATGCCTGATATGGCTAAGCCAGTAATTGCTAAAGGCGTTGAAGGTGGTGGAATAGTTCTGGGACAACTAGAGTACGCGGATGTTCCAAGAAGCGAAGCGTGGTCAACTGCCTATAAAAGAGCATCACTGCTTCCAGATACCGATACAAGGTTTGGAAATGTTCTCGGAGATCTCGCAGGAAAAAGTCTCAGGTACTACGAAGAATTTAATAACTTTAAAAACATCTTAGGTGGTACTAGCTTTCAGTCTGATGACCAGGAAGAAAAGTACTACGATGATGTAGAAGCTCTTGGTAGAAATATCTACTCAGCTTTTGCTGACGCAAAGCTTTACGAAAAGGCACAAACAACAAAGGGGTACTTTATTGATAGGCCCGACCTTTGGGGTGCCCTTCATGGAGGAAACGCTACAGGGCAAGACCTTTTAGACGTTGCTTTTCCTATAGATATGATGCAGAGACTGCATGAAAATGCTCCTAAATCTACTAAAGAGCAAAAGTTTAAGGGAGCAAAATCATCTAATATGATGCTTGATTACCTTTCAGATCCAGTATCTAGAATGGGTGTCGGCATTGCTCTTGAGATGGTAGCTGATCCTCTTTGGATGTTTGGTGCAGCAAAAGCAGTCACAAAAGTTCATTATGGTGGAAAGGTATACAACTTAGGTGAAAGCGGAACTCGTACTGCGGGCCACCTGGAGCGCTATTCTAACGTTACTGGAAGCGGTGTACTGCATCAACAAACAGCACTCGCTGCAGTTATTGGTGAAGGAGACCAGGCTGCTAAATCCTTGGTTCAGATTCAAGAAGTAGCAACTCTTGCTATAGAAGAATCAAACGCAAGTTTAATCAGAGCAAGGAGATTCCAAGAGTTATCTGAGCTAGTAGCTAAGGGTGAAAACATAGAAGAGGGTCTTGGTGCTTTACGCAAAACCCTTAATGAAGAGCTTGCTGAGCTAACTCAACTTGCTGAAAGGTACTCAGACGCCTCTTCAGGAGGTAGGATTCAAGCTGATTACAGGAAGGTACTCGCAACAGTAGAAGACCTAAAAGACGAGATTAGATTTCTTGAGGGAGCTACTGATCAAGTAGAGCTTTCTGCTAAGCTTACAAACAAAGCAGATTCCTTTTTAAATACAACAGTAGCTCATAGAGCAGCGGCTTCAGAGATGAGGTCTTTTGTTGAGATAGCTAAGCGTTCTACTCCAGCAGGTGCTGGTGTTGTAGAAGCAAGCAAGATCCCTTTATTTGGGACTTACCATATTCCATTTACCCGAACTACTGGCACAATTGGAACATCATCTGATATTGAGGCAGCAGGAAGATTAGTAAGCCAAGGCTTAGACAGGTTTACTTTTCTAACAACTGGTGTACGTAAAGTTAAAGATGGGTACAAACAAGTAGCCTCTAACCCTGAGATTAAACAGAAAGTATCTGCAATGCACCAAGCGGGTATGCGTGGATTAGAGAGCTTATCTGAAGGAGAAAGGTTTGCTTGGTTGGCTGATAATATTGGCGCTCCACTGTATGGGCTTGGAGAGCTACAAATTAAAGGCGCAAAAAAGATAGGTAGGGGTGCAAAAGTTGCTGTCGGGGCAACTAAAGAAGTTGCAATTAAGGGAGAAAAATTTACTTACGCAGCGTTAGATTTTTTTGCTAGGAACTTCTTGACCCGCCACTGGCAACCTCTCTTAGCAGACAAAATGCTTAAGCAAGAAATGGCTTTCTATGGAGCAAGAGGCGCGCACCAGATGACGCTGACTGCCGCTGATGAAGGCATGGTTAGACTTCGTAGACTTAAGCCAGAGTTATGGAAGAACTACCAAAATTCTGTAACTAACTACATGAATCAAGTAGCGTTTCTTTCTGGAGAGGTATCTCTTAAGCTTAATCGTTTATATAGGCTGGCTGGTGGAAAGGATGGAGATGGTGGGGTCTTAGCTCAGTGGAAGAGCAAGATTGAAACTGAAGAGATACCAGAAATAGATGCTAAAATTAAAGAGATTAAAGATCTTATATCTAATAAGTCAAAAGACTCTTTAGTTTTAAATAGACAACTGAAGAATCTAGAGTCTCTAAAAGCAGAACGCTTACATATTTTATCTGATGACTACAAGATTCATGAGTTCATGCAAGATGTTCATAATTTTGTAGAGACTGGTGCCGGAAAACTAAAGGGTAACCCTTGGCTTTCAGCAACTGCAGAGAAGCTTAAGCAGCTTAAGATAGAGTTTGCTGAAGCAACTGGAAAGAGTTTAGAGGAAGTTGAGCAAGCAATGACAGCCTTAGCCAGGTGGGCTTCTGGCGATAAGCGCACCGCTCAAGACATTGCTGGTCAAATCTTTCGCCTCAGATCAGTATATGAAGGCAGCAATGCTCCATCTTTTGCAGTTACAAAATGGAATCAAATTACTGATGCTTTAGATGTAACAGTACAAGCTAAATCAAAGCTTTTAAACTCAGTATCTCCAAATAAGCTAGCTGAAATTGTATATAGAACATTAGATGTTGCTGAAGGTATGCCTTTTGGCCAAGAGATTCCTCAAGCTATAGACAATGTCCTTTTAAAGGCGCTGAATGGCGACAGGGCGTTAGCTGACGAAATCTTGCAGTATGCTGCGGGTGTATACGGAGGAAGCCGTGAGAGCGCACTCAGGCTGTTTGCTGCTGATGTGTCTGGAGACCTTAAAAGAATCGCAGAGGCTGCTTCGGCTGGTTCAATTAGGGTAAATGCTGACCCAACTAAGATTACTCCCTTTCATACAGGAGGAGTCCACCCTTTAAGAAATGAATATCATCCTGAGTACCCAGGCTTGACTGCAGATATGACTCTTGAAGAGTTCATAGGCCATATCCGCAACCAGGATAGAGAGTATGGCGCAATCTATGATGTAGAAAATGGTATGCAAATATCATCAATGATCGGAACCAAAACAAGCGTATCTCCTGAATCAAATATTAACTGGAGAAACATAGATGATATTACAGCAGATGGAAACGCTGTATCGGTTCACAATCATCCGACCCTTGAGGGCTACTATGAACCAACATTAAAGTCTATAACAGACTCTATTGATGGTTTAATTAATGCAGCAAACCTTAAGCATCATGACCACCTTACTCACATAGGTTTTAGTTATAATGATTTAATTTCTGGTGTTGCACTTAATGAAAAGTACATAGTTGTAGTTAATCCAGATGGGACAATGTGGATCTTAGAGAGGCCACCAACAGGGTGGTCAAGAAACACAGGCGTCACTGAAGATGATGGTTTTGTGTATCAATATCGACTCCAATCAATGAAGTCTGAAGAAGGACTTCTTGATACTTTAACTATGCAGCAAGACTTTATTAATAAAGAAGTTAGGCTTGAGCTTGGTCCAAGCATTGAGTGGTTGAAAAGGGAAATCGATGAGCTTGATCATCTGTTAGATACTGACGTAATCGATGAACAACGATATGATCAGATGAAGAAGCTGATAGTTGGCTCTGCTTCTCAGTGGATTTTAAATAAAGCACAAGACCTACAAAACAATAAGTGGCTAGATAAGTATGAAGAAATTTTCGGTTCAAGACCTTACAGAGCCGCTTCTCCAGGCCGATATCAAACAACGGGAGCAATACGTAGAGTGGAACAAGGGGATTCTTTCATTGTTGAAAGAAGCCTCCTTAGGAACAGGATCAAAGCGTCGATCCAAGACAAAAAGATCCAAACCCAAACAACCTTAGAGGAGATCCGCCGCTACCGTAATGGTACAAAAAAGAGAGAAGATCTCATCTTTGTTAAAGAAGAAATCTTAAATAAGATTGCTATTGAAAAAGGAAAGTCTCAGTTTAGGATTGAAAAGATTCTAAACGATGCGTTTGATTACGATGACCTTGATGAGATTCCAGAGCAAGCCAAAGCGCTTCTTGATGAGTTGTTTCATTGGGCAGACACAGACTACCCTGGCGGCGTCCCGAGAGTAGAAGACGGGAGAGTAATAGCTAGAACTCCAGAAGAGTGGCTTAATCAAAAATCAGACTCTTTAGCCATAGAAGGAATGTCTGTAGAAGACGTAAAAAGTCTACTTGATGAAGCAATCTATATTAAGAATATGGATTTAGATGTACAAGAAACTCTTGATACATTGATTGATGCTCAAAAGATACTAGAAACTCGTCGCGCAAAAGACTCTCTTAGTAAGTCTACTTTAAAGAAAGAAGCTAATAAGATTAGAAAGCAAAGAACGGAAGACGTACTCAAGACTTTAGTAGAAGATGCTGGCTCTGTTCCAGAAGCTAGGTCTAAAATTAGAGACGCCTTTGATGAGCTATTGGACCTTCCTGATGATCCGTTTTACAAGAGTCTTAAGGATAGCTTAGCTGATACACTTGCACATTATTCATACCGACGAAAGTATCGGCCTACTAAAGCTTTAGAAGCAACAAGAGAACGTGGCCGTACCTTAGTTGGTAAAGAGTTAGATCGACTTAAAACAAAACTTAAAGCCGAAATACCAGCCTTAAGAATCCCAGACTCAAAAGATCCTGTAGTTCTCAGAGAGTGGGAGCTTGATCTTTGGGACAGGATGAAAGACCTAACAGCAAGTCTTTCAACAGAGGAAACCTTACTGTCTGTGTACGCTGCTCTTGGTGATAGTCCAAAGCTTGTAAACGCAAAGACTATTGGTAAGGATGCATATGATGCCCTTAAGGCTCGGTACGTACACCTTGTTGGCAGGAGAATGGGAGAACTCCCAGAAGAGCTAGAGCCTGTAAAAGAAATCTATCAAGGCTTGATTAAGCAATTTGAAGACCTTTACGTAAAAAATGGGATGGACTTTGTAAAGTCTCCTGAGGATATGCTTAGGTTCTGGGGCGTTATTGACTACGCTCCTCACCTTAAGCCTACACCAGGCGCAGTCTTGGCTGGAGAACCTCTTACATCTCAAGAAGTTATTGCTCAATACAATAAAGGTCTTGAGGAAATGTTTGCCTCTGGTATGGATCAAAGGAAACGACGAACAATCATAGGAACAGTTGCTGAAATTAATGACGCAACTAAAGAGACTGTCTTCCAGATAGATCCATACAACCTTGTTGGCCGATACATGAAGGCTGTCAAGAATATTTCAGGGCAAGAGTTTATGCTTTCTCTTGTAGCTGGAAAGGTTGTTGTTCCTATTGGACCAAAGCCTGTAATAGATCATGCATTAGAAGTTCTTGCTGTACGACACAATCTATTTAATGATGTAGATATAGCTTCTTTACCTCGCCAGGTTGTTGAAGATGCAGTACGAGCAAAAGCTAGCAACGCAGAGATTAAGTATCTCGACGAAGTATCTGACTTAGAGGATATTGCTGGTCCGAAGGGCTATGATCCCCAGGTTATACCTTCTGCCCAAAGAGCAGCAGAGCTTGGTTATGTACCTCTATTTAACCGTGCAGTTCCTGGTGTAAGCAATGATCTAATTGTTGGTGGAACAAAGTCTGATTGGCAAAGAGCAGGACTTGTTCCAGAAAATATTGTAGACAAATTTAGAATTACTAAAGCATCCCCTGAAGAGGATGAGACTAGAAAGTTTTCTACTTTTATTAGAGAATCTCAAGCAATCCGAAATGCTGATGAAATCATTGCTGTATTAGCAAAAATAAAAGCTAACCAGTATGCTAATGGAGAAGAGCTATATAATCCTGTAGCAAGATATAAAAATCTTTATAAGGAGGAGGAAACGAAATTTTCCTCACTGCTTAAAAAGCAAGGTAAAAGCGTTGACGAAGCTAAGGTAATTACTGAAAAGAAAAGAGCTTTGCTACAAGAGAGAGCCTGGGACGCTGTTGCTAAAGAAATGAACTCAAAAGTTCCTGGCTTTATAGCCAAGGTTCGCAATGGTTCTGCTCTTAAAGGCTTCTACACTGAAAGCGCAGAGGTATGGAACTTATACATTCCTGCTGTAGTTAAGAAGTCAATGGATGATTTGTTTACTGTTTCCGCCTTGGCTAAGACCTGGCCGGTACAAAAGCTGAGACAGTTTAATAACTTTTGGAAAGCCCGCGTAACTATTATTGCCACTGCTTTTCATACTCGTAACGCTGTATCAAATATATTCTCGAACATGCTTGACTCTGGTATTGCTACCTTTGACCCAGCGGTAGCAATGGACGCAGGAAGGCTTACTGCCTTAGCTAATATATACGAACGATATGGTTCTGTTTATGAAGCCAAGCGTATCCTTAGTATGCCCAGGGGAGCTAACGAAGGCGCTCTTGCATACAAAACTCGGCAGGCGGGACTAAAGATAGTCAAAGAACTTGATCCAAAGGGAAGTACTTTTGATCTTGGTGATGGGATTGCTAGGTCTGCTGATGAGTCAGTAAATATTCTTAGAGAGCGCGGTGTCGTTGCTGGATCTATGCAGCAATATATTGATATCGGAACCTTTGAGACTGGTCTAGCTGACGTTTATGTAGCAGCAGGTCTTGAAAAAGATTTAGAAAAAGTAAAGAAAGCTGCTTCCTACGTTGAAGATGTAGCAATAGTAACTATGCCATCTCTCATTGCTGGGATGCCTTTACCTGTTGGTCTGCCTAAAAAGCTCGGGTCATTTGCCGGTAGAAGCATTGAGAATCAGGCTCGCATTTCAAACTTTATTGTTAATGCAAGAAAAACACAGAGTTTTGATGAAGCTGCAAGGCACGTTAATTTGCACTTGTTTGATTACTCTGATCTGACAGCTTCTCAGAAAACATGGATGCGTTTATACATTCCATTCTTTACATGGACTCAAAAGAACATTGGTCTTCAGTTAAGAATGATGGAAGAAAACCCTGTTTTCTATTCAAACTTTAGCAGGTTTATGGTTCACCAAGGTCCAGAGATGGCCGCTGCTGCCGTAGCAGAAGAGGCAGGGGTTCCCTATATCCCAGGAAAGGTAAGCTCTAGAAAGGCTATTGGTCTTCGAGATGAGTACACCAGAAGCTACGTTAAGTTTCCAATTAGACCTGGATACAATATTGAGGGTGTTGGCCTTCCTCTTGAGAGCTTATTTGAGCAACTTGAAACAGTTAGAGACGTTGGAACTTTCTTTAAAGGCCCAAGATTAGATAATAAAAAACAACATCTTAGGTTTGTTGGCCAAACGCACGCGATATTTAAGACTCTGTTTGAGACAGCAAACCAGCGCTCTACATTCATGGATATGCCAATAGCAGACAATACAAATGGTGTACGCGTTCTTGAGCAAATTAATGCTATAAGAAACATACCCTTCTTTGGTGAGGGAATTGCCGACTATGCCGTTGAGGCTGCTGGCATTAAAACTAAACAACTTTATAATGATCGTAATCAAATGTGGATGGACTCAGTCATGATTGACGGGTACGCAAACTATTTATTACAGACACAGCCCTACTCTCGGGTTTTAAATGACGCTGTAGCTGCATCTTTATTGTACAATATGACATACTTAGACAAAATGCCTGCTGATATGCGTGAGAAATACTCTCAAGTAGAATATGAACCAATAGCAGATTGGGTAAAACTTACTGATGCGCTTGGTGGAATTAGAATTACTGTAGAAAATGAAAAGGCCCTTCAGGCCAGACAAGATAGAGCAATGCAGGATGCCAGAATCGAAGGTTATAAACGAGAAGGCATAATGAATGTATACGATAAGAATTATATTAAGGAACAGCAATGAGCATTAAGTCTTGGACCAGATCATCTTACTCTTTTGGTAATGCAGCAACAGTTGGTGCTGAATCTCCTTTAGCTCTTACTACAAGCTTTCAGGCTTTTGCTATCGGTACTGACACTACCAATAGTCCTGAGTCAGAACTATTTCCTGATGTCTGTAACATTCAGTCTGTCGAGTTTGAGTTTACAACAAAGGGAGACGCTGTAACGGTCACAATGTACATTGCACGGGACTCTGCCGGTAAGGCAGCAGTCACTCCTGGTGGAACTACAGGAGCGAGCCAGACCCTGTTAGCAGGCGCTAGTGGAACAGCTAGCGCTGTTTACTCTGTAGATACAGACTACCATTTTGATTCAGGTGTATCTAGTACAACATCTGGAATCATTTATGTAATGGCTAAGGTTAATGATGCTGGCTCTAACCCAGTTTCCAACATTCGCATCAACTGGAGAGGGTAATGGGAAACGTATTTGATAATACAATTGAAGTTGACTCAAGCGGAAACGCAACAGTTGATGGAAATCTTACTGTAAATGGTACAACAACTACTATTGATACTGTAAACCTTACCATTGAAGATAAGCTTATTGAGATTGCTCATGGTACATCTGGTACACCCTCTGGTGACGCTGGTATTATTATTGAGCGTGGAAGCAGCACTAATGCTGGACTGATCTGGGATGAAAGCGCAGATGCATGGGTGGCTTGCACTACAAGCGCAACAGGTGGAAGCACTGGAGACCTGACACTTACTCCTGGAACGCTTGCTGCTGGCTCACTGGGCATCGGTACAACTGCTCCATCATCTAGTCTTGAAATTGAAGGCTCGTCTGGCGATTTAGCTATTGAGATAGATAACAATGCCACTAACTCTGCAAACTTAAAGATTGTAAGCGGTGCAGGTAATGCTAGGGCTGATTTTGTTTTAGATGGAAACAACCACTTAACAATGAAGAGCCAAAGGGTTGCCATTGTTGGAACAAACCCTCAGCACACTTTGGATGTTACGGGAGACGGTAAGTTTAGTACTGACCTAACGGTTGGTGGAGACATTATCCTTGATGACGGTGGCTCTCTAAAGGAAGCTGGAGGAACCGCAGCTATTACACTTGATGGGTCTGGTAATGTTACAAAGATTGGCCAAGATTCGATGTCGAGTGGAGACGTTCTTACATGGGATGGCGCAAAGTTCGTGGGCGAATCGCCTACTACTGGTGACATTACTGGTGTTACTGCAGGTAATGGTCTTTCTGGTGGCGGTAGTAGTGGGGCTGTTACTGTTGCACTTGACCTCAATGAGCTATCTGCCGCTACAGTAGATGTAGCTAGTGACTCGGTAGCTATTGTTGATGCTAATGATAGCAACGCCTCTAAGAAGGAAAGCATTGCCGACCTGGTTAGCGGTATCGCAGGTTCTGCCGCAACTACAGGACTTTCCGCTAGCAGCGGAACCCTGGTAGTTTCAGATCTTCACTCAGTCGGTGTAAGTGGCTCAGCTAACCAACTCATTACTGATGATGGTGATGGAACCGTTACGTCTGAAAGTGGTCTGACATTCGATGGTAATACGCTGACCGCTACTGACTTGGTCACCGATACAAATGCTGGAACATTCAAAGCAGTCGCTATTAACTTTGATAAAACTGGAACAAGCACGTCAAACAACACCATGATCGGGATCGATCTCGACATGGACAACACGACGGCCACGAATGGTACTAACGCCATGACCGGCATTAGAGTCACACCGACACTGACTCACGCAGCGACTGCGGGTGTGACCTTGATCAAGGGCGCTGAGATCGTTGCGACGGGTAGTGGTCCAGGAAATACGACAACAAGAGCTTTGGATATTACCGCTACGGGCGCTGACTACAATCAGGGTTTGTTTATGAATGTCGCTGATGGAGGCGTTGACATCAAGCTTGTGTCCAGCGCAGACACTGGTGACTTCTGTACGATTGCTACAACA